>ENA-OPWD01002297-OPWD01002297.1-human-gut-metagenome-genome-assembly--contig:-NODE-2297-length-11379-cov-9.863741_pt1 | contig 11379 bp, 10 predicted proteins | sample MGYA00241502_ERZ501996 | MGnify/ENA primary metagenome ERZ501996 (study PRJEB25962, sample SAMEA2042011) | human gut metagenome | biome: human gut; feature: human-associated habitat; material: faeces... | reverse complement strand
AAAAAATAGGCACTACACTAATTCAAAATGTCCTTGACAAAGGGGACAGTTTATATCGTATAGCGGATTAAAAAAACATTATTCAATTTTCATATTATTTATTGCGTTAAGCTATTGTACCATTTGCAATGTCGTTCTTTGCAAATAAATATGTAATAACCGGCATAAGAATGGCTGAAATAATTGCTTTGACAATATTACCAACACCAAGCTGTGCTGTAATGGCATATGTAACCATATTTACTATGAATCCCAGGGCTGCAAGTGCAAAAATAAGCACCAAACCAATCTTTTTGTGTGCGAAAAGCAAAATACCGATAGAAACAGTTATGATAATCTGTAGTATAACGCTAATGAAACACAGTACGACATATATCGAACCTAATCCTAAAGTAGCTCCTACGACTGAAGCACCCAGCGAAACGACAAGCCCGCCAATTGTTGCAAGAATATTCAGCACGAAAATAATCCATAACCATACGGTTAAACCTGTTGAAAGCTTATTGTTTTCCATAATTATCCTCCTTTAGTAATCCCAATTTTTTCAACATATTCATTATAATTTACCGGAAAAAATATTTCAATAGCCAAAATGTCTCATTTTGAACTTTTTCATCCCGGCCGGCAAAAAAATATCATTGATTTAAATGACAGATGCATTTACAATATAGCTATTATGAAAAAATTATTTGTAAAATATGTCTCACAAAACATACTCGGCATGGTGGGTATGTCATTATATATACTTGCCGACACCTTCTTTATATCAAAAGCGGTCGGCTCAAACGGTATCACCGCGCTCAATCTGGTGCTGCCTGTATACAATTTGATTTTTGCCATAGGCGCAATGATCGGAGTCGGCTCCGCCATCAGATACGTCGTAGAGAAAAATAAGGGCGATACATCCAGCGAGAGTTACTTTTTTCATGCCCTGCTGTGGTGTATTATAATAAGCGTTATATTCATATTGATTGGTATTTTCATCCCGGACAGGCTCGTAGGGCTGCTCGGCGGAGATTCGGCAATTATAAATACCGGTAAAAACTATACACGTATTTTCATGCTTTTTACACCGTTTTTCATGTGCAACTATGTGTGCAACGCTTTCGTAAGAAATGATGGCGCACCATCCATTGCCATGTGTGCCACACTTTTCAGCAGCCTTTTTAATATTGTTTTTGATTACATACTCATGTTCCCGCTTGGACTTGGTATGGAGGGAGCCGCTTTAGCTACTGCTATTTCACCGATTATAGGCATCCTGATATGCTGTATTCATTTCTGCTCAGACAAATGCTCCGTAAAGCTTAAGCCGACGGTTCCATCTGTCAAGAGGCTCTTTTACTCCTGCCAGGTTGGTGTTTCTTCCTTTGTTGCTGAGATATCATCAGGTGTCATAACTATTGTCTTCAATATGATTATCCTGAGGCTTGCAGGAAATATCGGTGTGGCAGCATACGGTGTGGTTGCCAATACATCACTGGTCGCTGTAGCTTTGTTCAACGGAATAGCACAGGGTTCACAGCCTCTTATCAGCGACTATTACGGCAGAGGACTTAGAAAAAATGTAGGTTCGATACTCAGGATGGCTGTCGTTTCATCTCTCTTAATTGCTGCACTGCTCATTTTGTTCATATGCACCTTTGCACCTTTTGTGACATCTGTTTTCAACAGCGAGCACGATGCCAGGCTTGCTTCGTATGCCGAGAGCGGACTGCGCCTTTACTTTACAGGCTTTATTTTTGCCGGAATCAATATAGTAGGTTCTGCTATCCTAAGTGCCGTTGAGTCCGTAAAATATGCATTCGCCGCATCTATCATGCGTGGTTTTATCGCTATAAGCATTTTCGCATTCGCACTTTCAGCCGCCTTTGGCATGACAGGTGTGTGGCTTGCTTTTCCGGCGGCTGAATTTGTGACTATGTTTATTATTGTTAAGGGATTAAGGCAGCTTAAGCTGTAGATGCAGGCTATAGGTGTAAGTGAACTATTTTCGTGCATACTTATTTTCCATGTGATATACTTATGATTAAGAAAACCTATCACAATTATGATATATGATGAAAGAGGAGGGCTTGTATATGGCAAAAATAGAGAGAATTATCAATAAAGATTTTGACCAGTTACTTTCCACGATTGAAGACGGAATAATAAATGGCAGTGTGTCAGCATCTCTGGAGGATTCCAGTGACTTTCGAAGCCAAGATGCGCGTTGCAGCGTCAGGGTATTTGAACGCTACAGCTATACCGGTGGTAACAGGGTAAGTCTCAATGTTACACTTTTTCAAAATGGCGAGGAGCCTGTTCACCTTTCCGCAATTACGGCAGGTGGAAGCCAGGCTGTTTTTTTCAAGCTTAATACTTTTGGGGAAGAGGCATTTCTTGATAAATTGATTGAATTGATTGATTAAAATAGACAAATTTTTTTCAAAAGCATTCGTTATGTTGGAAATCAAACATACAAGTTGTTTTTATAACGCTATTATTCTGTCAGAAACATAAAAAAACTACTGATGGAGGAAAAAAATATGTTTTGTTTTCAATGTGAACAAACGGCCGGTTGCACCGGCTGTACCGGAAATACAGGTGTCTGCGGAAAAAAGGCAGATACTGCACAGCTACAGGATGAATTGACAGGCGCACTGATTGGTCTGGCGAGAGCTGTCGATGACACATCAGCTGTTTCAAAAAAGACCTGGCAGACCATTATCGAGGGCTTATTTACCACAATTACAAATGTAAGCTTTGATAACGCAACAATTGAAGATATGATACAAAAGGTCAGAGCAGAAAAAGCCTCTCTGGTTGGCGACTGTAATAAATGTCAGTCTCCTTGTGGACGAACTGACGAATATGATATGCAACAGCTATGGAATGCTGATGAAGATATCCGTTCCCTGAAGTCACTTATTCTCTTTGGTATTCGCGGAATGGCTGCATATGCCTATCATGCATATGTCCTGAATTTTGAAGATTCCGAGGTAAATCACTTTTTCTGTGAAGCCTTGTTCAGGATTGGTTACGCAGAAAGTATGGATGAACTGCTTCCAACAGTTCTCAAGGTAGGTGAAATCAATCTAAAGTGCATGGCACTTCTAGACAAGGCAAATACACAAACCTATGGAACACCGGAGCCAACAGATGTTACGCTTACGGTGGAAAAGGGACCTTTTATCGTAGTAACTGGACACGATTTAAAGGACCTGCAGCTTTTGCTTGAACAGACAAATGGAAAGGGAATCAATATCTACACTCATGGTGAAATGCTCCCTGCCCATGCATATCCACTCTTAAAGAAATTCCCTCACTTGAAGGGAAATTTCGGAACAGCATGGCAGAATCAGCAAAAAGAATTTGATCATATTCCTGCTCCTATTCTCTACACCACAAATTGTCTAATGCCTCCAAAAAGCAGCTACATCGACAGAGTGTTCACAACAGAAGTGGTTGCCTTCCCGGGTACTGTTCATATCGATGAACAGAAGGATTTCACTCCTGTTATTGAAAAAGCACTTGAGCTCGGTGGTTACAAGGAGGATCAGACCTTCACAGGCATAAATGGCGGCACACAGGTAACAACCGGTTTTGGTCATTCAGCAATCCTGTCCCATGCGGATACGGTAATAGAGGCCGTAAAATCAGGAGCTATCCGTCATTTCTTCCTGGTTGCCGGCTGTGATGGTGCCAAACCGGGCAGAAATTACTATACAGAATTTGTAAAACAGACGCCTTCTGACAGTATCGTCCTGACTCTGGCATGTGGAAAATTTCGTTTCAACGATCTAAATCTTGGAGAAATTGGTGGTCTTCCGCGACTGATGGATATGGGACAGTGTAATGACGCTTATAGCGCGATACAGGTTGCAATAGCACTTGCGGATGCATTTGGATGTTCAGTAAACGAGCTTCCGCTTTCCTTTGTACTCTCCTGGTATGAACAGAAAGCAGTCTGCATCCTCTTAACACTGTTACATCTTGGTATAAAAAATATCCGTCTCGGTCCTTCTCTACCGGCGTTCCTTTCTCCTAACATTCTGAACTTTCTGGTAGAAAACTATGGGATTGCACCTATTACCACACCGGAGGAAGACATCAAAGTGCTGTTGAAACAATAATATGTATTTTTTCCGATGTTCTAATACACTAATAGGGAACTATAAAAAACACAGGATATAGCGCCTTTGCTATATCCTGTGTTTTAAATTAACTTTAAATAAATTTGTAATCATTAGGGTAATCTAAGCTAATTCTCCCCATACATCTCCGGCCGCCTGTCCCTGAACAGTCCCCAGCTCTTTCTCTCACTCTCCAGCTCATCCAGATCAAAACTGTGAAGTATGAAGCCCTCCGTTACTCTGTCCATCTGCTCAACAACCTCTCCGGTCGCATCTGTGATAAACGAAGAACCATAAAATGTCAGTGCAGAGCTCTGGTTTCCGTTTTCTGCACACGGTACAACCTCCTCTGTGCCTATCCTGTTTGCCGCCACAACCGGCATCAGATTGCAGGCTGCATGTCCGGTCATGCACCGTCTCCAGTGCGGCATGCTGTCACATTCCAGTATCGGCTCGCTGCCTATGGCTGTAGGGTAAAAAAGTATCTCCGCGCCCTTTAAAGCCATGCCTCTTGCCGTTTCCGGGAACCACTGATCCCAGCATATACCGACTCCAATTGTTGCATATCTTGTCTTAAAAGCTTTAAAGCCTGTATTTCCCGGTGTGAAGTAAAACTTCTCCTGATAATAATGATCGTCCGGGATATGTGTCTTTCGGTATATTCCAAGCACCTCTCCATCGGCATCTATCACCGCCACTGAATTGAAGAGCTGTCTGCCCTCTCCCGCCTCATAAAAGCTCACAGGAATCACTACGCCAAGCTCCTTTGCAAGTGCCTTCATGCTCTGCACCGCATCATTATCAGAAAGCGGCTTTGCATAGTCATAATAATCGTACCGCCTCTCCTGACAGAAATACTGTCTCTCAAAAAGCTCCGAAGGAAGTATTATCTGCGCTCCGGCCTCTGCTGCAGCCCTTATAAGCTTTGCTGCTTTTTCAATATTTTCTTTTACGTCACGGCTGCAGCTCATCTGGATTGCAGCAATTGTAACCTCTCTCATACTATTCACCTTTCTCATCCTGTCGTCTCACAATGGGCTTTTCCCAAGTCTCCAATGTGAGACGGAACGATTACAACCAATTAAATTACTGTGGTATCTGCTGTGTGATACAGTGTATATTTCCCCCGCCGACAATTATGTCGCGCGCATATATCGGATACACTTTTCTTCCCTCAAAAAGGCTTCCGATTGCCTTAAGCGCAGGCTCATCCATCACATCACCAAACTGAGGAATGAGCACACCGCCGTTTGTGATGTAAAAATTCACATAGCTTGCCGCTAAGCGTTCTCCTGCCTCGCGCTCATCCTCACCCTCCTCAAAGGTGAAGCCCGAAAGCTCATATTCTGTGATACACACCGGCTTCTTTGGAATGTAAACCTTGTGAACCTCAATTTTCCGGCCGCTTGCATCAGTTTCATTTTCCAATACTTCAAGGTCCGCTGAGGACATCTGATACTGTGGGTCATCCATGTCATCAGTCCACGCAAGCACCACATGCCCCGGGCTTGTAAATGCACATACGTTGTCGACATGCTCGTTGGTTTCATCATTGTATATTCCATAAGGAATCCAGATAATTTTTTCGGCACCGAGATAATCCTTTAATTTCTGTTCTATTTCAGACTTCGATAATTCCGGATTTCTACCCTTGCTTAGCAGACAGCTTTCCGTCACTATCACAGTTTTCTCTCCGTCTGTGTGGATGGCTCCACCCTCTAAGACAAACGGATGCGCATCATACATGTCGTATCCGGCTTTGTTGCAAAATAAAGCCGCTACTCTGTCATCCTTTGTCCAGTCTGCATACAGTCCGTCCACCTTGCCGCCCCAGGCATTAAAGCACCAGTCGATTCCCCTGACAGCGCCATCCTCATTTTTCACGAAGGTCGGCCCCACATCTCTGGCCCAGGCATCATCTGACTCCATTTGTATATATTTCACCGGGAAATTTTCCTGATAATTTTTCTGCTTTCTTACAGCTTCCACAACAGACCTTGCATTGTCTATCACATCTGCCTCAGCGAGCACATATGCCTGCTCAGACTCTGCTATTGCACATATCACCTCCGCAAAAGCCTCTCTTGCCCGCCTGGCACCGTAAATCCATGAGCCCGGGCGCTTTGGCCAGATAATGATGGTACCCTTATGGGGAGCATACTCTGCCGGCATATAAAAGCCGTCTGCTCTAGGACAGCCTGCATTTAAAATCTTCATATTCGAATCTCCTGATAACCTTACAATCGTTATTTTCATCCATTACTGCAATGTCGGGAAGCGGCATGCCGTTAAAGGTATTATTTTTGACCATCGAGTAGATTGCCATATCGCAAAAGCAAAGCCTGTCGCCGGTTTTTATCTCTCTGTCAAATGAATAATCCCCTATCACATCACCTGCCAGACAGGTACATGAGGACAATCTGTAGGTATACTTCTTCTCACCCGGCTCGCCACTGTCCATAAGCGGCGGACGGTACGGCATCTCAAGCACGTCCGGCATATGGCAGGCTGCGGAGGTATCCAGAATGAGTATCTTTATGCCATTGTTTTCAACTATATCAAGCACCGTTGTCTCCAGATATCCTGCATCAAGCGCAACCGCCTCTCCCGGCTCCAGATAGATTTCCAGGTCGTATTTGTCACGCATATGCATAATGCATTTTTCAAGCCTCTCAATGTCATAATCTGCCCTTGTGATGTGGTGTCCGCCTCCCATATTGAGCCACTTAAGTCCATACAGTAAATCTCCGAATTTCTCCTCTACCGCTGCAAGAGTCGTTTCAAGCGCATCCGAATCCTGTTCACAGAGCGTGTGAAAATGAAAGCCCTCTATACGTGATAAATCAAGCCCGTTTTTAATAGCCTTATCGAGTGCCTCTCTCGTTATCCCAAGCCTTGAGCCCGGCGCACATGGGTCATATATCTCATGCCCCTCCTGTGTGGAGCACTCAGGGTTTATTCTGAGCCCGACACTTATTTTTTTATCAGCCTTTTCTATTTTATCCCTGTGAAGCAGATACTGCGATACGGAATTAAATACAATATGGTCACATATTTCTACCAGCTCATCCATCTCCTGCGGCAAAAAAGCGGGACAGAATACATGGTTTTCCTTTCCCATTTCTTCATGTGCAAGGCGGGCCTCAAAAAGCCCGCTTGCAGTTGTCCCGCTTAGATATCTGCCGATAAGAGGATATTCATAAAATGCGCTGAATGCCTTCTGTGCCAGAAGAATCCTTGCACCTGTCCTTTGCATGACACCGTTTAATATCAAAAGATTTTCAGTTAATTTTCCCTCGTCTATCACATAACAGGGAGTTCTTAATTCATCTATCTTCATACCGGCCTCCGGACTAATCCATATGTACTGACTCATCCTCAGTCTTGTAGCAATCCACAGGAACCGGATTCTCCACTACCTGCCAAGGCAGTCCGAACTTATTAAGAGCCTCCATGTATGGATCCGGGTCCATCTCCTCGAGATTGAACACTCCCGGCTTCTTCCAGAGTCCCTTTACCACCATCATGGCACCAATCATTGCCGGCACACCTGTGGTATAAGAAATCGCCTGCGACTCAACCTCCTTGTAGCACTCCTGATGGTCACATACATTATAGATGTAGATTGATTTTTCTTTGCCATCCTTGACACCTGTAAAAATACATCCGATATTTGTCTTTCCGACTGTACGAGGTCCCAGGGATGCAGGGTCAGGAAGCAGCTCCTTAAGCACCTGTATTGGCACTATTTCCTTTCCGTCCACCATGATCGGGTCTGTTCTTAGCATGCCGACATTCTCAAGACACTTCATGTGTGTGAGATAGCTCTGTCCAAATGTCATGAAGAATCTGATTCTCTTTATTCCCGGAATATTTTTGGCGAGCGACTCAATCTCCTCGTGGTGAAGCAGATACATATCCTTTTCTCCGACCTGGTCAAAATTGTACTGCGCCCTCCACTCCATAGGCTTTGTCTCTACCCAGTGGCCGTCTGTCCAGTATGAGCCGTTCGCAGAAACCTCACGCAGATTTATCTCAGGATTAAAGTTTGTCGCAAACGGATATCCATGGTCCCCGCCATTGCAGTCGAGAATGTCTATAGTATGTATTTCATCAAAATAATGCTTCAGCGCATATGCAGAATAAACAGAGGTCACACCCGGGTCAAATCCGCTTCCAAGAATAGCTGTAAGCCCTGCCTCCTTAAATTTCTCCTGATATGCCCACTGCCATGAATAATCAAAATATGCCGTAAATCCAAGCTCCTTGCAGCGCTTTTCGTAGATTGCTCTCCACTTTGGATCCTCAGTATCCTCACACTCATAGTTGGCAGTATCGATGTAGTCAACACCACACACAAGACATGCATCCATGATTGTAAGATCCTGATACGGAAGCGCAACATTTAAAACCGCATCCGGCTTGTATGCATTAATCAGCTCTTTTAATTCCTCCACATTGTCGGCATCAACCTTTGCAGTCTCAATTTTTGTGCTTGTCTTTCCCTCAAGCTTTGCCTTTAAGTCATCACATTTTGACTTGGTTCTGCTTGCAATCATAATCTCGGTAAATACCTCGCTGTTCTGGCAGCATTTTCTGATTGCCACCTGCGCAACTCCACCACATCCGATAATAAGTAATCTGCTCATTTTTGTCCCTCCTGATTCGCTTTGGTTATGATATAGTTTTTCTAATTTGTTTTACTTTGTTTCCTCTTCCTCGAGTAAATCCTCCACATATTTCGGAAGCATGAAAGCTCCCCTGTGTAAATGTGTTGTATAATACCAGGTTTTAAGCCCCAGTGCATCCCATCTTTTTGCATCCAGATCATAAAGCGGATGATATTTCTTCGATGCAAACCCAAACAGCCAGTAGCCTGACGGACAGGTTGGAATATGTGCCTGATATACCCTGCTTATAGGAAATGATTTATACACCTTTCTGTGCATTTTCCGGCACTCAAGCTCATCCTCATCATAAAAAGGGCTGCCGTGCTGGTAAACCATGATTCCATCATCCTTTAGCGCCTTATAACAGCTTCCGTAAAACTCTTTTGTGAAAAGTCCCTCCGTATGTCCGAGCGGGTCTGTGGAATCGTTGATTATCAGATCATATTCATCATGCTTTCTGCGTAAGAATCGCAGACCATCATCATAAAACATGGAAATTCTTTCATCCTCAAGTCCACATGCTACCTCGGGGAAAAACCGCCTGCATACATCGACAAACATCTTGTCTGTCTCAACCACATCAATATGCTCGACAGACGGATATTTGATAAGCTCCTTCGCCACGCCGCCGTCGCCGCCACCTATTATAAGTATCTTTTTGGCATTCGGGTGAACCGCCATCGGCACATGTGTGACCATCTCATCATATATAAACTCATCTGTGTCCGAAAAAACAATCTCGCCATCCAGCGCGACCATTTTGCCAAACTCATATGATTTAAACACATCTATTTTCTGATAATCACTCTGCCCTGAAAAAAGCTGCTCCTGTATCCTTACATCCAGCTTGACATTGGCAGTATGATATTGTGAAAACCACATTTGCATAGCTTTTCCTCCTGTTTACTGCTCCAATACCTTAAGATATTCTACCGCAGGATCCTCTGTTCCCTGCATTGAACAGCCCTTTTCCTTTGCGTAGACAATGTATTGCGCAATCTCTTTTGTGATAAGCTCTCCCGGTGCAAGAATCGGGATTCCCGGTGGATAACACATGACAAACTCACCACTTACAGCGCCTACCGCGTCCATAATGCGCACTGATTTCTTCTGCGAATAAAACGCCTCCTGCGGCGATACCGCCACCTTTGGATTTATGTACTCTCCCGACAAAAGTCCAGTCTTGTCCTTGCTGTAAAGGCGCTTGATATCCTCCAGCGCACCTACAAGCCTCTCTATATCCTGTATTCTGTCACCGATTGATATATACGCAAGTATATTACAGATATCTCCAAACTCTATCTGGATATCATACTCATCACGCAGCAAATCATATACCTCTATTCCGGCAAGCCCTATATCGAGCGTATAGATGGACAGCTTTGTCACATCATAATCATATATGCTTGAGCCGTTTACAAGGTCACGCCCATACGCATAATAGCCGCCTATGGAATTAATCTCCTGCCTTGCATACTCCGACATCTGTGCCACCTTGGCAAAGGATTCCTCGCCTCTGAGTGCCAGATTTCTTCTTGATATATCAAGGCTTGACAATAGCAGATACGATGCGCTCGTGGTCTGTGTGAGGTTGATAATCTGCCTCACATAATCAGCATTCACATCCCTTCCGGTGAGCAGAATCGAGCTCTGTGTCAGGCTTCCTCCCGATTTGTGCATCGATACCGCAGACATGTCTGCCCCGGCTGCCATTCCTGATATCGGAAGCCCCTTTCCAAAATAAAGATGTGTACCATGTGCCTCATCCGTGAGCACCTTGATTCCCTTCGAATGAGCCAGCGCAACTATCGACTTAAGGTCAGAACAAATTCCGTAATACGTCGGATTGTTTACAAGCACAGCCTTTGCATCCGGATTTTCCTCGATAGCCCTCGCCACCTGGTCAATCTCCATTCCAAGCGAAATACCAAGCTTGGCATTCATCTGCGGATTGACATAAACCGGTATCGCTCCGCAAAGCACGAGTGCATTAAGAGCACTTTTATGAACATTTCTCGGAAGTATAATCTTGTCTCCTGCCTTGCAGGTGGACAAAATCATGGCCTGCACCGCAGAGGTGGTGCCTCCTACCATAAGAAAAGCATTTGCCGCTCCAAAGGCATCCGCCGCAAGCTCCTCCGCCTCTCTGATTACCGAAACCGGATGGCACAAATTGTCAAGCGGCTTCATTGAATTGACATCAAGCCCTACACACTTTTCTCCGAGCAGATGCACCAGCTCAGGATTTCCCCTGCCTCTCTTGTGTCCCGGCACGTCAAACGGCACCACTCTCTTCTTCTTAAACTCCTCAAGAGCCTCATAAATCGGCGCTCTTTCCTGTCTTTTGATATCCATTTACTTCTCCTGTATTTAAAAAGGATGATGCGTGCAAGCATCATCCTTTAGATTCGTCTTAACAACAGTAAAATCGTAACATATACTATGGAGTTATGCAAGAAATTACGTTTTATTTTTGATAATGATAGTTACGCCATTGCAGGCTCTTTCTTCTTAATAATTGCCTCAACTTCATCAACATCTGTTTCAGCTACATCTGCGATCTGATCCAATGTATAACCCTTTTTATACATATT
>ENA-OPWD01002291-OPWD01002291.1-human-gut-metagenome-genome-assembly--contig:-NODE-2291-length-11415-cov-1.698327_pt1 | contig 11415 bp, 10 predicted proteins | sample MGYA00241502_ERZ501996 | MGnify/ENA primary metagenome ERZ501996 (study PRJEB25962, sample SAMEA2042011) | human gut metagenome | biome: human gut; feature: human-associated habitat; material: faeces... | reverse complement strand
GCGTAGTTGGCATGCCGATACTTCTGCGTATTTGTCTGAGCGGGAGCGCCCACGTGATGCAAACTTTTCTTAAACAAATCACGGAATCTAAAAAAATAGCAGCAATTAATTACCCATCTGCCGTCACCGCTTTGTATTGAAAAACCAATCCAATTGTGTTATCCTATATTATGTGGGGCTACAAAGGAAAGGAGAAAGTCTAAATTGTTACTATCAGAATTAGAGCAGGGGGCTAAGGTTTTACTACTGCTTACGATTGATGGCAAACATTTTGAGTTTGAGACAATCGTGCAGGGAAAGCACAAGCATGATGTTTTGCTTGAGCCGATTCGCAAAGACCAGAAAATTTTGAATGTTCAGAGCAATCAGGTTGACGTAGACATTATGTATATGCGTGAAGATGACAAACCGATTTTGTGGAAAGAGGCGAAGATGGACTGTATTCGCCACAAACACAAGATTTACTATGCATCCGAGGCAGCGAATGAAGGTCGTGAGTACAACCGGCGAGGAGCATACAGATTGTATATCGGAGAAGAAATTCACGCAAGAATTGGGCATAGCGGGCGTGAAAAAATCGTTCATCTCAAAGATTTAAGCAACACCGGATTTGCCTTTATTTACAAGGAAGAATTAAAGGATGCAGATGGTGCATTCGTCTATATGACATACATGGCGCAGTACGAAGAAAAAGTTACGGAAATTGCCTTGTTTGGAAAAATCGTAAGGACGATGCCGCTTGACGACGGACGTTTTTTGTACGGCTGTGTTCTGATGAAGAAAAATGAGATGATTGGGCATTATATTAATCAAAAGCAAATGGAACAGCTGGCGAAGAAAAATGAGCGTTTAAAAAAATAAAACAGCGAAAAACTTCCCATCTGTCTAAATAAATGAAAACGGAGGAATTTATTATGTTAGTTTCAGCAGAGGAAATGTTAACCAAAGCAAAAGCAGGAAAATATGCGGTTGGCCAGTTTAATATCAACAACCTTGAGTGGACGAAGGCAATCCTTCTTACAGCTCAGGAATTAAATTCACCGGTTATTCTTGGTGTGTCCGAAGGTGCCGGAAAGTACATGTGCGGTTATAAAACCGTTGTTGGTATGGTAAATGGAATGCTTGAGGAATTGAACATCACAGTTCCGGTTGCTCTTCACCTTGACCACGGCAGTTATGAAGGCGCAAAAGCTTGTATCGAGGCGGGATTTTCATCCATCATGTTCGATGGTTCTCATTATCCGATTGAGGAAAACGTTGAGAAAACAAAAGAACTTGTAGGAATCTGCAAAGAAAAAGGATTGTCTATTGAAGCAGAAGTTGGTTCAATCGGCGGTGAAGAAGATGGTGTCATTGGTGCCGGCGAGTGTGCAGATCCGAACGAATGTAAGATGGTTGCTGACCTTGGTGTTACCATGTTAGCAGCAGGAATTGGTAATATCCATGGTAAATATCCGGAAAACTGGGCAGGACTCAGCTTTGAGACACTTGATGCCATTCAGGCTAAGACAGGAGATATGCCACTTGTTCTTCATGGTGGTACAGGAATCCCGGCTGATATGATTAAGAAAGCTATTTCACTTGGTGTTGCAAAGATTAATGTAAATACAGAGTGCCAGTTAGCATTCCAGGAAGCTACACGTAAATACATCGAAGCAGGCAAGGACTTAGAAGGAAAGGGATTTGACCCTCGTAAACTTCTTGCTCCTGGTGCTGAGGCAATCAAAGCAACTGTTAAAGAGAAGATGGAACTCTTCGGATCAGTTGGAAAAGCTAAATAAAGCAATCCGCGAGGACAAAACAAAGTATTATCTGACAGCTTTGCAGCATTTATTGTTGCAAAGTTGTTTTTCCTTTATAAAGATTATAAAATTTTGATTATGGAAACTTAAACTTTTTTAAAACTATAATGCCAGGAAGGAGAGTTTATATGACTAAAAATGAATTTTTATCCATACTTAGGGATAGCTTGGCGGGAAATGTACCTTCTGACGTTATCAATGAAAATATAAGTTATTATAAAGACTATATTGAAAATAATGATAAAACGGAAAGTCAGGTTCTTGAAGAACTTGGAGATCCGAGACTTATTGCAAGAACCATTATAGACAGTTTTGTTGCCGAAAAAGGACCTATGGCAGATTTTTATACAAAGCAGGCAAGGGAAGAGTATCGTGGAGACGACAGTTATACTTCATCATACGATGATAGTGACAATTACGATAAAGGGTATCATAATTTTTCGTTAAAATGGTATGACAAATTGCTGGGAATAATAATAATTGTTGTTGTGGCTATGCTGGTTTTGGCATTAGGTGCAGTAGCAGTTGGAATTTTCTTTAGGATAATTCTTCCTCTTATAGTTATTTATTTTATAGTTAAGTTTATTATGGAGAGGTTGACATAGATGCGTATTGAGTGTTAATATCCTTAGTGCATATAAAGTGGGCGATACACGGAAAAAGGAAAAAGAATGGAGTAACTATGTATAAAATATTATGTAAGGACGGCAGTGCTAAAAGAGGTCGTCTTGAAACGGTACATGGAACGATAGAAACACCTGTATTTATGAATGTTGCGACAGTTGGCGCAATGAAAGGTGCTGTATCAACTGAGGATTTGCAGAACTTAAAAACACAGGTTGTTCTTAGCAATACTTATCATCTTCATGTCAGACCGGGTGATGAAATAGTCAAAAAAATGGGTGGTATTCATAAATTTATGGTATGGGACAAACCTATTCTTACAGATTCAGGCGGATTTCAGGTTTTTTCACTTGCAGGACTAAGAAAGATAAAAGAAGAAGGAGTTTATTTTAATTCTCATATAGATGGAAGAAAAATATTTATGGGACCTGAACAGAGCATGCAGATTCAGTCAAATATTGCTTCTACAATTGCAATGGCATTTGATGAATGTCCGCCGCATCCTGCTACGAGACAGTATATGCAGAATTCTGTTGACAGGACTACAAGATGGCTTGAGAGATGCAAAAATGAAATGGACAGACTTAATTCCCTTGATACTACTATAAATAAATCGCAGCTTCTTTTTGGAATCAATCAGGGCGGAATTTTTGAAGATATAAGAGTAGAACATGCAAAGAGAATATCGGAGTTAAATCTTGACGGTTATGCACTTGGAGGACTTGCCGTAGGTGAAAGTCATGCAGAAATGTATGATATTATTGAAAAAACAGTGCCGTATCTGCCCGAAGATAAACCTACATATTTGATGGGAGTTGGAACTCCGGCAAATATATTGGAAGCAGTAGAGCGTGGTGTTGACTTTTTCGATTGTGTATATCCGGCAAGAAACGGCCGTCACGGTCATGCGTATACAAATCATGGAAAGATGAATCTCATGAATAAAAAATATGAGCTTGATGACCGACCTTTAGATGAAACATGTGATTGTCCGACATGCCGCAAATATAGCAGAGCATATATAAGACACCTTTTGAAGGCGAAAGAAATGCTTGGACTGAGACTTATGGTAACTCATAATCTTTATTTCTATAACAATATGATGGAAGAAATTCGTGACGCCATTGAAAAAGGGTGTTTTAAAGAATATAAAAAGAAGAAATTAGAACAGCTTGAGGAGGAAGCAAAATGAATTTGACTACAATATTGGCAACAAAAGCAGGCGGAACACAGGGTATAATAAGCATGGTTGTAATTTATGCAGCTATCATTGCAATCTTCTGGTTCTTTGCTATCAGACCACAGAAGAAACAGCAGAAAGAGCATGATGCACTTGTATCTACACTTGCAGTAGGAGACAGCATACTTACAACAAGCGGATTTTTCGGTGTTGTAATAGATATTATGGACGAAGTTGTTATAGTTGAATTTGGAAACAATAAGAACTGCCGTATCCCAATGAAAAAAGAAAATATCGTTGAGATAGACAAGCAGGAAGAAGAAATTAAGACAACAAAGAAATAAATTTCTTTGAAATAAATTTCTTTAAGTTGAAAATATCTAAAATAATCTTAATAATAAAAAGCTGTAGCATATCAAAGTGTCTACAGCTTTTTTATATCTTTTTATGAATGTTTTTCAGCAAAATCCAAAACTTTTTTTGTAAATTCAGACGGTTTTGCTGCTTTGGCAATATTGATAAGGTACTCAAAAGGAACACTTAAAGTTCCGCGGCCTGTACCCATATCGATTGCCGGCTTGTTGGTACCGTGGAAATCTGAACCTCCACTTGGGAGCAGCTCGTATTTATTGCAGAGTTTTCTGACATAAGCTTCATCCTGAGTAGTGTGGTTTGAATATTTTGCCTCCATACCTTTCAGACCGGCGGCTTTGAGTCTTTTGATAAGGGCTTCAAGCTCCTTTTCTTCGAGTTTATAGTGGAGGGGATGTGCAAGTATTGGAACACCGCCTGATTCGAGGATAAGTTCAATACCTTCTTCAGGAGTTATATATTTTCTTGGAACATAGTAAGGACAATGTATATCAAGATATTTATCAAAAGCCTCGGCAGTGTTTTTGACTACACCGTGGTTAATGAGCCATCTTGCGAAATGTGCTCTGGTGATTACGGTGTCTGGATTTCCTTCCTGGAGTTCCTCGTAAGTCATATTTATTGAAGCTGCCCGGAATTTGGCAACCATTTCTTTGTTTCTCTCAACTCTTCTTTCAACCAGAAGATTAGAGATTTTTGTAAATGCAGGATTTTTGTAATCAATAAAAAGTCCTACTATATGAATGTCTCCATCTTTATAACCGACCGAAAGTTCAGTTCCCGGGACAAATAAAACGGGAGCATTCTGCTCTTTTACGGCAGCAGCGGCACTTTCTATGCCGCCGACAGCATCATGGTCAGTAAGTGCAAATGCAGTGAGACCTTTTTCAACTGCTTTTTTAACAAGTTCTTCAGGTGAAAATGTTCCGTCGGAGAAAGTTGAATGTGTATGTAAATCTACGGTTCCGTTTGTATTGTTCATTTATAACCTCTTTTCTGCATACATTTTAATAATAAAGTTATGTTGCTGTTATTTTTTCTTTTTATGAATCTTAACATAAAATTGTGACAAAATGAATAGATATTGAAAAAAAGGGGTTTTATCAAAGTGGAAAAAGTGATTAAAAATATTGTTATTATTCTTTTGACACAAATTATTCTTACGACAGTGATATTATTTGTGTCATCGGGAATAATATGGAAGTATGCTTATGATGAAAAAGCGATAAGTGCAGTTGTGACAGGGACATATATTGTCGTAAATATTCTGGGTGGAATAATAGCGGGAAAGTTGTTTAAGAAAAATAAATTCTTGTGGGGACTTGCGGCAGGAGTTATATATTTTTCGGTATTGCTGTTATTTGGAATCGTTATATTTAAAACAGGAACCCCAGGGATAAATGTTGTCGGAAATGCTCTTATATGTGCTGTATCGGGAATGACAGGAGGGATGTTTGGGGCAGGTACTCACAAACAGACATGATAAGCAAAACTTAATAGAAATGTAATCACATATTATGAAAAGTGTGTTATTATGAATTACGAAATATATGAGTGGAGGCAGGGAACTTTATGAAACAAAATGATGAAATGAGAAGAGGAAGTTACAGGGACAGGGAGATGAGGAGCAGAAGACGCAGGGAGCGTGAACTCAGAAAAACAAAAATGATACTTATAAATGCTGCTATTGCGCTTGTTGTTATTCTTATTGTGTTTGTTGTTGCCATTATAAAATTAAATGGAAAAAATAATTCAGGTATAAAAAATTATTCGGATAAAAATGTAAGTCAAAAGAGCAGTGAAAAAAATAAAGGAAAAAAGGACACAGCCAAAAAAAGTAAGCCTACCGCTGCACCGACTGCCACGGTGAAAGAAGATAATTCCATGGGAAGCGGCAGCAAGAAATGGATAAGAAAAAATCTTGATAAGAATAAACCTATGATTGCCTTGACTTTTGATGACGGACCTTATACTCCTGTTACAAGCAAAATATTAAGAGTTTTGAAAAAATATGATTCGAGAGCAACATTTTTTGTTGTCGGAAACAGAGTTAATGCTTACAGTAAAGTTCTAAAGGCATCGTACAATATGGGAAATCAGATAGCGAGTCACACTTTTGACCATGAGGATTTAAGTAAAATGACAAAGAAACAGTTATCTGCAGAGATGACGAAAACAAATAATGCGCTGCAGTCGGTTATAGGATGTCATGCTACACTTGTAAGACCGCCTTATGGAAATATAAGCGATGTGATGCGCAAAAACATTAAAATCCCGATGATGTATTGGAGTATTGATACTGATGACTGGAAGTGGAGAAATGCAGCGAAGGTTTTGGCTGAGTGTAAAAATGTAAAAGACGGTGATATAATTCTGATGCATGATTTGTATCCGAGCACAGCAGAAGCGGTGAAAAAATTGGTACCACGGCTTAAAAAGAAAGGTTATGAACTTGTCACGGTAGATGAAATGTTTTATTACAAGGGCATAAAAGCTGAAGCAGGAAAGGTATATGCTAGCGGCAGACAATAGCAAATATATTGTCAGGTTAAAAAGTTTTAAGAAAAAGTAAAAAAATTTGCATTCATGTTGTTCTCTATGTTATAATGCAATTTAGCGTGGCTTATTGTACGGTAAACCGCGAAATCATGTTATAAGTATTAAGTTAAAGGAGAAAAAACAGCATGAAGGACAAGAAAAAAGGATTATTGCATTTACTCATAATAATAGCAGTAATCGGACTCTGTGCTTATACAACATTAGTTGGTATCACTAGTGCGCATAAGGGCAGTGCCAAAAACATTAAACTTGGTTTGGACTTAGCTGGTGGTGTAAGTATTACTTATGAGGCGACTAAGGGCAATCCAACAGCAACAGAGATGAAAGATACCATTCAGATGATGCAGCAGCGTGCTGAAGTTTACAGTACAGAATCTTCGGTAGTACAGGTTGGAGATGACCGTATCGAAATCGATATACCTGGTGTTGAGAATGCTGATGACGTTCTTAAATCACTCGGTAAAGAGGGTTCACTCGATTTTGTAGCAGAAGATGACATGTCATTTGATAAAAACAACAATCCTAAGTATACAAAGACAGTATGTACAGGAAAGCATATTAAAAAGGCAGAAGCCGGTACACAGCAGGATGAGGTTACAAAAAACAAGGAATATGTTGTACAGCTTACATTCAATGCTAAGGGTACAAAGTTATTTGCAAATGCAACAGCAGAAGCATATCCTTCTAAAAAGAAAATCTATATCGTATATGACGGAAAAGTTCTTTCAGCACCAAATGTTCAGGCTGAGATTACAGATGGAAAAGCCGTTATCTCAGGAAGTTTTGATACTTATGAATCAGCAGAAGAACTTGCGTCAATGATTCGTATAGGTGCACTTCCGGTAGAACTTAAAGAAATTCAGTCACAGGTAGTTGGGGCACAGCTTGGTCAGGATGCTATTCAGACAAGTTTACTCGCAGGTGCGATAGGATTTGCACTTGTAGTTATATTTATGCTTATATTCTATAGACTTCCTGGAGTTGCAGCATCTATAGCACTTGTATTCTATCTTGGGTTAATGCTTGTAGCACTCAATGGATTGAATATAACACTGACACTTCCGGGTGTGGCAGGTATTATATTGAACATAGGTATGGCGGTAGATGCCAATGTTATTATATTTACCCGTATTAAGGAAGAACTTGCGAAAGGCAAGTCGGTTCAGACAAGTATTAAACTTGGTTTTGAGAAAGCACTTTCTGCCATCATTGATGGTAACGTGACAACTCTTATCGCAGCATTTGTACTTTATATAAAAGGTTCAGGAACAATCAGAGGTTTTGCAACAACACTTGCACTTGGTATTATCCTTTCAATGTTCACGGCCCTTTATGTTACAAAGTATATCCTTAAAGCTATGTATTCTCTCGGTGTTGACGATGTCAAATACTTTGGTGTTGAGAAACCGAGAAGACAGATTAAATTTGTACAGAACAGAGTTAAATTCTTTGTTATCTCAGGGGTGCTTATCCTCGCTTGTGTAGTTTGCCTTATTGTTAATAAAGCTGCTTCAGGAAACATTCTTAATTACGGACTTGACTTCCTTGGTGGAACAACATATGATATTCCATTTGGAAAAGATACAAAAATTGATGCAAGTCTTAAGAAAGAAGTTGAATCTATTTTTGCGAAGAACAGCAGTTCAAGTGATATTGTTATCTCTGAGGTTGCAGGTTCAAATGAACTTAATGTCAAGACAGTTGAACTTACTGAGACACAGAGAGCAAATGTTACCGATGAACTTGCAAAGAAATACAATATAAAAGAAAGCAACATTCAGATACAGAGTATCAGTGCTTCGGTATCAGGAGAGATGAAACGTGATGCCGTACTTGCTGTAATTATAGCTGCAATCTGTATGCTTATCTATATTTGGTTCAGATTTAAAGATGTTGTATTTGCGGGAAGTGCTGTGCTTGCATTGCTTCATGATGTAATTGTAGTTCTTTTGGTATATGCTGCAGCAAGAATTTCAGTAGGTAACACATTCATTGCTTGTATGCTTACAATAGTAGGTTATTCAATAAATGCAACAATCGTAATATTCGACCGTATCCGTGAGAATATGGGCGGACGTTCATCAATTAGTGAAGAAAGAATGACAGAAATTGTAAATGACAGTATAACTCAGACATTGACAAGAAGTATAAATACATCACTTACAACATTCTTCATGGTATTCATGCTTGCAATTCTTGGAGTAGAATCAGTAAGAGAATTTGCTATACCACTTCTTGCAGGTATCATATGTGGTGCATATTCATCAGTATGTATAACAGGTACACTTTGGTATACAATCAAAAAAGCAACACATAATAAAACAGGAAAAGCAGTCAAAAAGACTAAATAAGTTTTTAGAATTTATTGTTAAAAAAACAGCAGGATGTCTAAAAAAGACATTCTGCTGTTTTTTTAACTGCGTTTACAGACAAATGAGACCCATTCACCCAGGGTATTTCGTTCAATAATCTCAAAATTGTTTTTAAGAAGTGCATTTTCAACCAGGTCTGCTTTATCAGCAAGTATTCCCGATGAGATAAAAAGCCCTCCCGGTTTTATGAAGTCAGCAATACAGTCAGAAAGAGGAATGATAACATCGGCAAGTATATTTGCAACTGCAATGTCAACGGGGTCTTTCAATTCACTACGCACATTCTCAGTATCTTCAAGTATATTTAAATGAGCTGCTTTTATGCGGTTTTCACCTATATTATTTAATTTTGCATTTTCAACAGCGGCCTCGACAGCATATGGGTCTATATCAAGACAGAAAGCAGATTTTGCCCCACATAACAGTGAGCAGATTGCAAGTATTCCACTGCCGCATCCTGCATCAAGGAGTGTTGTTTCGGGATTGATATATTTTCTGAGAGATAAAAGGCAAAGTTTTGTTGTTTCATGCGTACCTGTTCCGAAAGCGGAACCAGGGTCTATCTGCATGATTATGTCGTTTTCAGAAGCATCCTCAGGGATTTCCTCCCATGTAGGTTTTATGATAATATCATCGGCAACCCTGAATGCCTTAAAATTATCTTTCCACTTGTCTTTCCACTGACTGTCATCTTCAATGGAATAATTTATCTGTGGCATTTTTATATGTGTAAATTTTTTAATTTTTTTGATTTTCTTTTTTAATCTTTTTATGAGAACTTCGGGTTCTAAAACTTCTTTATTTTCATCTGTCAGATTTTCATCTCTTATGGAAGAACCGGTACTGAAAAAATCAGGTTTTTCTTCGCCGGGAACTTCTGTATAAAAAGTGAGAATGGAACTTCCGTCATCAACGCCCATGTCCGCAGGAATGTCGGTATACATCTGCTTTTCCTCTTTTTCGGTAAGAGGAACATGGTCTGTTATCTCATATCCATCTATACCCATAGAACATAGAATGTTTCCTATTATGGGAGCATCATGTGTATTTGTATGTAATTCATATTTGAGCCAGTTCATAAGTGAAATCCTTTCGTGTTTTTTGATAATATTATAATACTATCATAGATATTTTGAAATGTCTCCTAAAAATGATAATTGTATATGTTTGGACGGTTTAGTATAATAAATATGTGAAAGAATATTTAAAACAGCAGGAGATTTCCGATGAAACAGTGGATGTATAAAAAATGTAATGCCGATACTGCGGCTATTGCAAAAAGATATAATATTTCAGGAGTATTTGCCAGAGTCCTCGTAAACAGGGGGCTTTATACATGGAAAGATATGGATGCATATTTATTTCCGGACATGGAAAAAATGTATAAACCCGGACTTATGAAAGATGTTACAAAAGCGGCAGAGATTTTGATGGATGCGATAAAAAATAATGTGAAGATAAGGGTTATAGGGGACTATGATGTTGACGGAGTTATGTCATCTTATATTTTATACAGAGGGATTGTGATGCTTGGGGGAGAAGTCTCATGCCGTATTCCGCACAGAGTAAAAGATGGATATGGTATTCGTGATTATATGGTTGATGAGGCAAAAGAGGACGGAATTGGTCTTATCATTACATGTGATAATGGAATATCGGCGGTGAGTGCTGCAAGCAGGGCAAAGGAACTGGGGATTACATATATTCTGACAGACCATCATGAAGTTCCTGACAATGACGGAACGGAGATAATTCCGGACGCCGACGCAGTTGTAAATCCAAAACAGAAAGCTTGTGAATATCCGTATAATATGCTTTGTGGTGCTGGTGTTGTTTATAAACTTATGAGTTATATTTTTGAGAAAAAAAATGATAAGTCATATATAAACGAACTTCTTCCTTTTGCGGCAATTGCGACGGTATGCGATGTTGTTCCGCTTGCCGATGAAAATCGTATTATTGTAAGCAACGGTTTAAAAATATTGAATGACACACCACATCTGAAAAATTTGGGGATGCGGAAAATGTTGGAAATCCTTGAATTATCAGAGCATGTCAGGTCAGGCGATTTGGGATTTCGGATAGGACCGTGCATAAATGCAGCGGGCAGACTTGATGATGCCGCATTGGGATTAAAGATGCTCACAACGACAGATGAAAGGGAAGTTGTAAAACTTGTAAATGAACTTATAACACTCAATGAGGAAAGAAAGGAACTTACTGCACAGGCTACAAATAATGCGATAGCTCAGATTGAGGAAATGAAAGCTCTTGAAAAACCGGTGCTTGTAATATACCTGAAAGATTGTCATGAGAGTGTTGCGGGGATAGTTGCAGGGCGGATAAGAGAGAAATATTACAGACCGGCATATGTGCTTACTGACGGAGAAAAAGGACTTAAAGGCTCAGGACGTTCAATCCCCGGGTATCATATGCAGCAGGCTTTGCAGAATTGTCAGGAAATTTTGACGGAATTTGGAGGTCATGCATTGGCGGCGGGATTTTC
>ENA-OPWD01002283-OPWD01002283.1-human-gut-metagenome-genome-assembly--contig:-NODE-2283-length-11426-cov-2.014950_pt1 | contig 11426 bp, 10 predicted proteins | sample MGYA00241502_ERZ501996 | MGnify/ENA primary metagenome ERZ501996 (study PRJEB25962, sample SAMEA2042011) | human gut metagenome | biome: human gut; feature: human-associated habitat; material: faeces... | reverse complement strand
CTCTCGCCACACCGGACTGGCGGCTCTGCCGCACCGTAATATTCAGTCAATTTTTACCATTGTGTATGTGTGGTTGCCCATATACGTTATACGATAATGATTCTACTGAGCCTATTTGCGTAGAGTGGAAATATATTACAGATTATTTTGTTACCGAGAAAATAAAGGAGGCAATAATAAATGAGCAAGATTAAAAAAATTGTTGAACCTAAGAAATTCTTGAAGAATCAGAATATTAAAAAAGAGAATAAAGGCGAGTATCCATATTGCTATTGTCCTGATTGTAGATGTGAGGAATGCAATAACTAATTAACTTTTTTTAATAGGCGGTAGAATTATTATAAACAGGCTTATCAAGGTGCTTTTTGGTAAGCCTAAGTAGGGATATATGGAGTGGTTTGATGAATTTATATGAAGGAGTTGCAAAATACTACGATATAGAAGAAAGTGAGTATCAACAAGAAGATATGGATTTCTATATTGAGTATGCACAAAAATGTAAAGGTAATATTTTAGAATTAGGATGTGGAACTGGAAGAGTGAGTCTAAAACTTGCATCTTTGGGATATGATGTTACTGCTTTAGATTTATCAAAAGAAATGATTCAGATAGTAGAAAGAAAGAAAAATGAACAAAACTGTAATTTGGAAATTATTTGTGGAAATATGTCAGAGTTTCATTTAAATAAAAGGTTTTCATTAATATTGACACCAGGGAGATCATTTCAAAGTTTATCTGAGCAGAAGGACATTATAAGTGCGTTGAGTTGCATATACCAACATCTTATTCAGGGTGGGCTGTTTATTTTAGATTTGTTTCAACCGGAAACATTTTTGAAGTATCAATGTAAAGATGATAAAACTATATTTTCAAAAACGGTTGGAAATGAAAAAATAACAATGAAGTATGCATGTAATCATATTGACAAAAAAAATAAGATTGTTCATACCACACATACATATGAAATAGAAAAGGATAATAATTTTCATCAAACTCAAAAAGCGTATATGGAACTTAGATATTATGAATATAAGGAAATAGTAACGTTATTAGAAAGTGTGGGTTTCAAGATAAAAGAGAAATATGGCTGGTATGATAAGTGTTCACTCGAAAAAGGACATGAAATTATTATAGTGGCAGAAAAATAATTTGTTTTGTTAATATTGAAAAAGTAATTGTAAGAACGGGGAGATAAAAATAAAATGTGTGGAATAGTTGGTTTTACTGGAACACAGCAGGCAGCACCTATTTTATTAAGTGGTCTGTCTAAATTAGAGTACCGAGGGTATGATTCGGCGGGGATCGCTGTGCGAGATGGGGAGCGTCTGGCACAGGTGGTTAAAGCCAAGGGAAGATTAGGCAATCTGATTGAAAAAACAGATGAAGGAAAAGCATTGATAGGAACATGTGGAATCGGACATACACGTTGGGCAACACATGGCGAGCCAAGTCAGATTAATGCACATCCTCATGTATCTGGAAATTGTACAAGGTCAGGTTCTGGAGAAGTAGAATCAGAAGTAGTTGGAGTACATAATGGTATTATTGAAAATTATCAGGAATTAAAAGATAATCCGAAATACCAGGAGTGGATTGATTCCATGGCGACGCTTGCCTTTCCGGGCGGTGAGAGCCCGCAGCAGTTCAAGGACCGCTGCATCGCCGGCTTTGACAAGATGGTGGATACGTGTATCCGCCGCCATTACCGCAACGTGGCGATGGTGGTGCACGGAGGCACGATCATGAGTATCCTTGAGCAGTACGGCGTGCCACAGAAGAGTTACTATGACTGGCGAGTAGAAAACGGCTGTGGATATCATCTGTATCTCTCGGAGCAGAACTGGAAAATGGGCCGTAGAGAAGCTGTGGTGGAATCGGAGATAAGGCGGTAAACAAAAATGGTGACAGCAGAATGCCATGCCCATATTTTTATGGACGGTGTGGATTACAAAAAGGCGGCGGCAGCGCATGAAAACGGCCCGCGGGAGGATCTGATCCGGGAACATCTGGCGGCGTATCAGAAGGCAGGGATTTCCTATGTGCGTGACGGCGGAGATCCGTACGGGGCGGGTGTTCTTGCACGGAGCCTTGCGCCGGAGTACGGGATCACATACCGCACACCGGTTTTTGCGATTCACAGGGCGGGCCGTTATGGAAAAATTGTCGGACGCGCATTTTCAGACTGGAAAGAGTATTGCGCGCTTGTGCGTGAAGTACGCCGTGCGGGCGGAGATTTTATCAAGATCATGACGACGGGAATCCTGGATTTCGCGACAAAGGGGCATGTGACCAGTGAGCCGCTTTCCAGGGAAGAGGTTTTTGCAATGACAGCTGCGGCGCATGATGCGGGGCTTTCTGTGATGGCGCATGTGAACGGCGCACAGGCTGTGATGGATGCGGCAGAGGCAGGCGTGGACTCGGTTGAACATGGGAACTTTCAGAATGAAGAGAGCATCTGCTGTATGGCAGAGCATGCAACAATCTGGGTGCCGACAATTGTGACGGTTTCGAATCTTCTGGAGAACGGCAGATATCCGGCTGAAACGCTGGCGTGGATTTTTGAGACGCAGAAAAAAGGTCTGCAGCTCGCATTTGAAAAGGACGTTGTGCTTGCGGCGGGAAGTGATGCCGGCGCATACGGCGTACTTCACGGAAAAGGAATCCGGGAAGAAGAGAGTGTAATGCGAAAAATCCTTGGGGCAGAAAATGGGCAGGAGCTGGAAAAGCGGCTTGCGTTTGGAGAAAAAAAGCTCCGGGAAAAGTTCTGAAAATTTTCTGCGTTTCAGGCTTTAGAAAAAATTTAGAATTAAACGGGCAGACAATGCTTGCGTTTTCGCCCGGACTGTGGTAAGTTTAAATCACTTTTACAAGAACTTTAGAGAAAATGAAACAGGGATATTCTGAGACAGAGGGTAAATGCTATCCTCTGTTTTTTGCGTGCAAAAATGACTGTCTGGATATCCGCATCGACGGAAGGGAGCAAATGAAAGCAAAAGGAAAACTGGGGCTGCAGGGCTTTCTTTCCTTCCTTTTTCTGGCGGCGGGATGGTATCTGATGCAGTATTTCTGCGCCTATGTCGTACTGTCCGGGTCCATGGAACCGGAGATCCCGACGGGATCTGTTGTGGTTGTGGATGGACGGAAGAAGGAATGGAATCCGGGGGATGTGATTACCTACCGGAGAGGAAATATGGTGGTGACACACCGGATCGTGGAAAAGAGCGAGGAAGGATACTATACTAAGGGGGATGCCAACGCGGAGGAAGATGCAGGCATCGTTTTGGAAAAACAGGTGATCGGGAATGTGATCGTAGCTCTTCCCTGGCTTGGCTTTGGTATCATCTGGCTCCGGCAGAGAGGAACACTCTTTTTTCTGGCCGTGGGAGCGGTGATGCTTTTTACAATCCGGCAGCTTTGGCACGGTAGAAAAATCATGCAGGAAAACAAGTTATAAAAAGAATTAGCAAAATTATTTAGGAAAACAGGAGGAATTGATCTATGAAAAAACAGCGGAAAATCGTATTCTGGGCAGCATCACTGCTTCTGACAGGAGCCCTGGCAGCGGGCGGAACACTGGCGTATCTGACGGATAAGGATTCTGTGACGAACCAGTTTGTTGTGGGAAAAGTAGATATCGAAGGAAATGAACCATCGTACGCACCGGATCCGGACGGAAAGACCAATCATATTGTGCCGACCCAGGTGATTCCGAAGGACCCGCGTATCAAAAATAAAGGTAAAAATGATTCTTACGTCTATATGGATGTTTCCATACCAATCGCAAAAGTGATCGTTGCAGATACATCCGGAAACCGTTTAAACGGCGGGGCAGCCGTCGATACGGAACTGTTTTCGATGAATCAGCTTTCGAAAAAATGGGTGCTGATGTACAAGAAAAAACAGAACAATTCGATGGTATATACATATCTCTACAATGAAGTGCTCGCAGCTGGCAAAGCGACGGATCCTTTATTTACGAGCGTGACAGCAGCTAATATCGTGGAAGGGCAGCTGGATGAAAAAGAGGTCGATATTCCGATCAATTATTATGCAATCCAGGCGCTGAATACCGGTGAGGGAAGTACGGCTGCCGAGCGGGCAGCAAAGGCCTGGGAGAAGTATGTAAATCAGAATAATGGGCAGAAGGGGCAGGTAACGGCACCGCAGTCGGAGCCGGAACAGACAGAAGCACCTGGAATTTAAGCAGTTTTCTGGGGGACAAAAGATGAAGAAAAAGACGAAACGGCTGTTTTTCCTTGCGGGTGCGGCCGGGTGTACGATGGCGGCAGCCATTTGGCTGCTGCCGGGAACTTCGGCGTATTTTACAGATCACGAGAGTGTCTGGAATCGTATGGTGTTCGGACATAATACAAGTACTATCGATGAAGAATTTCCGACACCGACGCCCGTACCGCCAGGGAAAAGTGTGGTAAAGAGAGTAAAAATCAGAAATGAAGGTTCCGTTGCCTGCTATATTCGAGCGGCACTTATATTCAGTGAACCAATTGAAGCGATTGAGGGACTTGATACGGAAAACTGGGTAAAAGGAGAAGATGACTACTATTATTACAAAAAACCGGTTTCAGAAGGCGAAAGCACGACGGAATTGTTTACCGGAATCCGCGTTGCAAAAGAAATGGAACAGAAAGAACTTGAGGTTTCGGTCTATGAGGAATCGGTGCAGATCCAGAAGGGGAATATGGTATTTCACGGCTATCGGGAGGCATGGGATGCTTATGAGAGAGGTGGTCAGACATGAAAGGAAAACGCGTCAGGATCGGATGTGCGGCGGCAAGTCTTCTGATGGGAATCAGCGGAACGTATGCATATTACCGGAGCAGTGTTGAGACCATTAACAAAATAGCTGTCGGAGATGTAAATATTGGAATCTGGGAATATGAGGAAGACGGGGATGGAGAAAAGAAGTATGAGGGACCGGAAAACGGCATTGTACTGCCTTCCCAGGTGATTTCAAAAATTCCGCGGATCACCAATTATGCTGAACCATGCTATGTCCGGGTAAAGCCTGTGTTTGATGAGGAAGAAACGCAGGATTACCGTCTGGGGGAAGAGGACCTTGGGGGAATCGAGGACGTCTGGCTGAAAGCAGGAGAGTATTATTATTATCCAAAAGTGCTGGGAAAGCAGGAATCTGTCGATTTTTTCCGTACAATCACCATTCCATCTGCGTGGACCAGTGAGGCGGAGGGACAGGTGCTGTCCGTTGAAATCCAGGCGGAGGCCGTACAGGCAGCGAATGTGACGCCGGATTTTACGGCAGAAGCTCCGTGGGGAGAAGAACTGGAAATAGAACAGTGTGTCCACGAGGCGGATAATACCGTTTCGGAGGTTTCGCAGCAGAGCTTCCTCACCGTTTCGTACGAAGGAGCAGCGCGGAATCTGATCTTGGCACCCGACAATTTCTTTCGGAACTTTCCAGTGCTGATGCCGGGAGATGAATGGGAAGATACGTTCACACTGGTGAACACGACAGCAAGCCGTGCAGAATTTTTTCTGCGGACGGAACTTCCGGAAGAACTCAGTGAAGCAGAAAAAGAACTGCTTTCCAAGGTGAAACTGGAAATACGAGAGGGAGACAGCGTGATTTATGAAGGTGATTTAGAGAGTGAGGGACTATGGGCAGCAAAAAGTCTTGGAATATGCAGTCCAGATGAACGGAAAGAAATCTGTTTTTCAATCCGTGTGCCGTCAGAACTTGGAAATGAATGGGCACTTCGGAAAAGCGGGGTAAAATGGATTTTTTCTGTCGAAGGAGAAGATCTGCCGCAGGAAGAAGGCCCCTCTATCTGGCACAGCGCGCCAAAAACAGGTCTGCGCGATCCGTCAGCAGCGGTCCCCATTGGAATTGCCGTGACAGGAGCCTTCCTGTTTCTTGCCGCGGGCCGGTCTGAAAGGAGGAAAGAATGAAAAGAGCAAAGAAAAGCTTCTGGTTTCTCGCAGGAATTCTGCTGTTGTTGGGATTTTGTTTTCGGGAAGATGTTCTGGCTTCGAGTCTTACGAGTCTTCCTTCTCTTTCGAAAGCCGGAATCGGAGAAGTTGTATCATCGGACTCTGTTATTGACGGCCGATATGATTTTACCCCGCTGATCGGAAGTGAGACAAAAATCCGTTTTGGAAGTACAGATGGAAGTACCTGGGACAATCTGTTCTGCAAAAACGGAGAGAGCCATTCGAAATGCTGTTCCACATGGTGGCCGGCGGCCGATGTGAAGGGATGGAGTAATCTCCGTTCCTTCACGCCGCTGGAGTCGAAAAAAGGAAAAATGTATGCGGAATATACGAATGTTGGAGAGTGCCACGGGGAAAATGTAACGATGCGGATCTGGCTGGAAGACTGGCAGAACACGGTTGTACCATCAGGGTATGAGGACGTGGATGCGGTAGTCGTGGCGATTGACCACAATAAGCCGGTCATTGATATTAAAGGTCTGCTCTGGATCAAGGTACGGTTTGCTTATTACGACAGTAAAGGAAATCCGCTGAATGTGAAAGGATATTTTACACTTTCAGATCTGGACTTTAAGCAGGGCTTTTATCTGGCTGATGAGACAGAACATATCTATCTGACGAAGGAGGCAGATGCCAGAATCGTCTACGATGCCAGAACAGAAGCGATCTGGTCGGCAAGACGCGGCTCTGAGCCGGACGGTGGAACAACTCCGGAAAATTCGGAAGGCTGGGTTACAGTTACCTTTGAAGGAAATTCCCAGACGATGATTTTCTATGATGGAGGCACTAACGACGCGGTAACTGGTCCCGGCGGCGGAGTGAAAGCACCGAAAAAATGGCCGGATAATTTTGTAAACGATACTTCCAGTACGTACAACAACTGGCATGGAGCATCCCGGGAAACGGGAATAACTGTTGTGCCGTGGAATACTTCGGAATTTGGTTACACAGCGAACGTTCCCTGTCATCTGTCGAAAGTAGGAGATCTTGTAGTGAAAAAAATGGATGCAGAGACAAAAGAAGCTATTTCGGGTGCAGAATTTACCGTGTACCGCTGGAAAAACAACACCTGGAGTGAATTCAAAAAGATGAACTGGGTGAAAAAAACGGGTTCTTATCTGCTGGAGGGAATTCTGGATACAGACAGTGAAAATGGAAAATTCCGTGTTGTGGAGACAAAGAATCCAGCTGGTTATGCAGGAAGCTGGGAGCAGGAATTTTCCATTGACAAGGAAGGCATGCAGACGATCCATCTGGAGGCAGAAAACACAAGAAAAACAGGCTCACTGAAGATAAAAAAGACGGAAGAAAACTCAGGGAAAGTACTTTCTGGTGCAACATATCAGGTGATTGCGAGCGGAGCAATTACAACGGTAAACGGAACAGTGCTGTTTCCGGATCAGGCGGTAGCAGCTGTGCTGAAAACGGATGAAAATGGAGAGGCGTTCAAAAACGGGCTGGAGTACGGAACGTATCTTGTGCGGGAAACGGCGGCTCCAAATGGATATGTGCTGGATCCGACGGAAAAGAAAATAACGATCGGGGAACAAAACGCACAGATCACACTGACGTTTACAAACTGGAAGAACCGTTTTGTTCTGCAGAAAGTAAGTCAGGGAGACGGAAAAGTGCTTCAGGGAGCAGCCTTTCATATCTGGACGAAAGATGGAAGTTTTGATGAGACAAAAAAGACGGATGCAAATGGAAAAATTGAGCTGACGGGACTTTTGGACGGTGTCTGGTACTATCAGGAGACAGCATCTCCGGAGGGCTTTCTGCTGGACAGCACATGCCGGGAATTTGTGGTAGAAAACGGAAAAATTGACGGTAAATCGGAACTGTCGGTGACGGTCGAAAATGATGGAACACATCTGACAATTGAAAAAATAGATGCAGAGAGCGGAAAACGAATTTCCGGCGCAAAGCTGGTATTAAAAGATATGGATGGAAACCGTGTGGACAGCTGGATTTCAGGAGGAAGCGGCCCGCATGAACTGGAAAAATTAAAGCCGGGTTCTTATGTCCTTGTGGAGGAGGCCGCGCCGGATGGATACCTTGCGGCAGAACCGGTTTCGTTTGTGCTGGAGGCAAAACAGGAAGTGCAGACCGTGACGATGAAGGATCTTGCATGTGAAACCTTGACGATTACAAAGAAGATTAAGGCGGATGAGATTACATGGGCGCATGGAAATCCAACGTTTCTGTTTTCCGTGAAGGGAAAGGATCTGTATGGAAAAGAGCATACATACCAATGCTATCTTACGTTTACAAAAACACAGGTGGAGAAAACGACAGATCAGGACGGCTACACGGAACAGTCGGTACAGATCCGGGGAATTCCGGCAGGAAACGATTACCGGGTACAGGAGAAGAAGGTGCTGCGGTATTCGCTTATGCAGGTGACAGGTACGAAGAATGTTACCGTGAAAAAACTAGAAGAGCCGGCATATGGAAAAGATCCTGCGCGCGTCTTTTCGGTATCGGTAAATCTTTGCGGACATCCCAAAGAAAGTGAGGTTGTATTTGAAAATCAGAAATACCGCTGGGATGATTATGGACACAACAGTATTGTAAAAAACCGGATTCCGGTTGAATAACAAAACGGAAAAACATTCCACCATCGGTTCGGGTGGTGGAATGAAAACAAAATGGAGAGAGAAAAAATCAGCAGAAAAAGAAGAGGGATTGCAGTTCTGACATTGGCGGCGCTTTTTTTCTGGTATCTGCCGCAGATTCAGGTAAACCGGCAGATTCGAAAAGAACAGGAAGAAGCGGTGGAGATGTATGTCAGAGAAGAAAAAGAAGAGAACAAAGAGGAAAACGAAAAAAGCGAAGAAGTGCAGGAGCAGGAACCGGGCAGTACAGATCAAAATCTGTTTCGGACAATTGATTTTGCAGGACTTCGATCAAAAAATAGAGAAATCTGCGCGTGGCTCTGGATTCCGGGCTGCGCCTTAGATGTTCCGGTTGCGCACGGGCAGGATAACGCATATTATCTGACACACGATGCGTTTTGCAGGGAGCGGATTTACGGCAGTATTTTTGCACCGTGTGATACACCGGAGGATTTTTCTGAACGTCACACGATTTTATATGGGCATAATATGCGGGATGGAACGATGTTCGGAGGATTGAAAAAGTATCGTGAGGCGTCGTGGGAACAGGAATTTCCGTATCTGTACCTGTATTTGCCGGGTGAAGCATGGCAGTGCCGTATTTGGAGTGTGGAGGAGACGGATGCCAAAAGTGATGTTTACCGGCTGGGAGCATGGAGCGATGCGGACTGGAATGCATGGGTACAGGAAAGAAAGGAAAACAGCATTATCTTTGGCAGCGGTGAGGAAAAGGAAGTTCAAAAGATACTTACCCTTTCCACCTGCATTGGTGACGGCAGCAGTTCACAGAGACTGGCTGTACATGCGGCGGTGGAGATGGTTTTTGCAACAAAATCTGGAAGGGAAGAGGGTTCTGTGCTAGAATAAGACAGAATCAAAAGATTTATGATACAGAGCAGGAAAAAGGATGGCGATAAGACATGAAAGAACTGTACACGACGGCAGGAATTTTTGTGGTTCTGATACTGCTGGGAGTTTGGATGGTACAGAATAACAGAAATGAACAGGAAAAGAAGCTGGTACAACTGCGGAAGAAATGGGGAAAAAAGCAGGAGAAACGGACGGCACGGGAAAAGAAAGAAAAACTGGAAGCGTGTCTGAGACGAAAAGCAGGGGAAAGCTTCTGCGTGGACGCGATTACCTGGAATGACCTGGATCTCGATGCGGTTTTTGACACAGTTGACCACACAGTGTCGGTGTGCGGGGAAGAATATCTGTACACGGCGCTTCGGATGCCGGTCACAACAACAGAAATCAGGGAAGAGCGGGAACGGCTGATGAAGCTTTTTGCAGAGAACCAAAAAGCCAGAGAAGCAGTGCAGAAAGCACTTCTTTTGATGGGAAAAGAAAAGATGAATCCGCCGACAGAAGAAATAGCCGTACTGATGGAGGCGGAGCCGGGAGAGAAGGGAAAATATCTTCTGATGGCCGGTATTGCTGTGCTTGGAATTGGACTGCTGTTTGTACTGCCTCCGCTGGGTGTGGCTGTTCTGTTTGCTTCTATGGTCGGCAACGGACTGATGCATGGAAGGGAGAGCAAAAAGCTGGAGAGTGCATTAAAAGCGTTTGGCTGTATCCTGCGGCTGCAGCGGACAGCCAGGGAACTTGGAAAAGAAAAAATTTCCGGATTGGAAATGTATCAGAAGCGTCTGGAAGAACAGGAAAAACAACTCCGTCCGATTACAAGAAAATGCAGAACACTTGTGAATACGAAAGAATCGCAGGGCGGTGCAGCAAACATGATTTTTGCATACTTTCACACGTTCTTTCTGCTGGATCTGATCGAGTATTCTTCGGTTGTTTCCGGAGTGAAATCGTATGAAAAAGCGATTCTGCAGATGGCAGAGGATCTTGGACTCCTGGACTTTGCACTGTCTGCAGCATCGTACCGGGAGAGCCTTTCGTATTACTGCCGGCCGGAATTCCTGGATGAGAAAAAGGCGGGCTGTCGGATCGATGCGGAGGAGCTTTATCATCCGCTTCTGACACATCCGGTGGCAAACAGTCTGTATGCGGAGGGCGGAATTCTGCTGACCGGCTCGAATGCGTCGGGAAAATCCACATTTATGAAAAACATGGCAGTGAATGCGATTCTGGCACAGGCACTGAACACGAGTCTTTCGAAGCGGTATCGCGGTGTTGTGTGCCGGATCATGACATCCATGGCACTCCGCGATAATCTGGCACAGGGAGAGAGTTACTTTGTTGTGGAAGTAAAATCTTTAAAACGGATTCTGGAGGCAAGCCGTGAAAAAACACCGCTTCTGTGCGTCATTGATGAGGTGCTGCGGGGAACAAACACGACGGAGCGGATTGCAGCGTCAGAGAGTGTGCTTGCTGCCCTGCGCCGTGCAAATGTGCTCTGTCTTGCAGCAACACATGATACTGAACTGACGTATCTGCTGGAAGATCTCTACACCAATTATCATTTTGAAGAGCAGATTACCGCGCAGAGTATTTCCTTCCCGTATCGCCTGGAACAGGGGCCGGCAAGAGGAAAGAATGCGATTGCGCTGCTTGGAAATATGGGAATTGATGAAAAAATTGTAAAACAGGCAGAAAGAAGAGCCGCGGAGTTTGAAACAACAGGAAGCTGGGAAAAGAATAAGTTTCTGAGATAGAAAAACAGCCGGGAAAAATTGATCTTTTTTGAAAAAATATGCGAAAATGGTTCAGCATTTTTTCATTGTGTGTTATGATAAAACAGATAGCGTGATCCGGCAGAAAAACCGCCGGATCTGTTAAGGAGAAAAACATGAGCAGGACAGGCTTAGAAGATGCATATATTATGCGCGGCAGCAAGAAACTCCGCATGGGATATACGACGGGTTCCTGCGCTGC
>ENA-OPWD01002277-OPWD01002277.1-human-gut-metagenome-genome-assembly--contig:-NODE-2277-length-11443-cov-7.190464_pt1 | contig 11443 bp, 9 predicted proteins | sample MGYA00241502_ERZ501996 | MGnify/ENA primary metagenome ERZ501996 (study PRJEB25962, sample SAMEA2042011) | human gut metagenome | biome: human gut; feature: human-associated habitat; material: faeces... | reverse complement strand
GGACGGCCACATTGTGGAGCAGGGCAGCCACGACGAGCTGCTTGCTGCAAACGGCTTCTACGCCAAGCTCTACAACAGCCAGTTCGAGGGCGTGGAGACCTGAGAGTTCCTGATAATAATAACAAAAAGGAGCGGTGCACTGCATCGCTCCTTTTTATTATTATTTGCTTTCAACTTTCTGCACGATGGGTTCATCGGGCGGCGGCGTGAGGGTAGAGTGCTCCACAATGAACTGCTCCGCCCTCTCCCGGGCCAGACGCTGGCGCACCTTGCGTGCATCGTTGGCGGGGAAAGTGCGCTCACCGTCCAGCTTGGCATCCCAGTGGGCAGCAGCTGCTTCCACCTCGGCGTCCGTGGGTGCAAGGCCCTCCTTTTCTGCCACCAGCAGAAGCCCCAGCCAGCTGCGCAGCTTGCGCTCTGCCTGCGTGTGGAGCCATGCACGGAACTCTTCCACCGTCTGGCCGCGCACTTTAAGGAACTGGTCAAAGTTGATGCCATTGGCCTGCAGGCTCAGGTTGAACTGGCGCTGCTCGGCAAAATAGTTACCGCCCACCAGCTGCTTTGGCAGCGGGCCTTTCACTGCATCGCCCAGCTGCCATACCAGCTCCTTGCGTGCCCGCTGCTCAGCCTGGGCACAGCGCTGTGCCCAGATCTCGCGGGCCACCTGCTGCCGCAGCGCCGCCTTGCCCGCTGCATCGGCTGCACGTTCTTCGTCGCCGTGGTGACGGTTGATCTCCAGTTCAATGGTCAGCTGCCGGATGGGGTGCGGCTCAATGGGCTGCACGAAACCGGTGTATGCTCCCACTTCCAGCGGCGGCAACGCGTAGAACTGCGCCCCCGCCCGGAAGCCCTCGGCCCGGTTCACCGCCAGCAATTCAAAATCCGGGTCGGTCACCGGCACCACATGGTACTCCTGCACCAGCTGCTCATACAGCGCCGAAAAACCGCCAAGAATGGTGCGATTCACCGCCTCGGTCAGCAGACCATCCTCTTCCTGCGGCGCGTCCGGCTCCGCCTGCACCTGTGCAACGGCTGCCGCCAGTTCCTCGGCACCGGCTGTGAATACCAGACGGCAGTCGCCCGGCTCAGCCATGCCAAAATGTTCCAGTTTCATCTTCTTTTCCCCTTTCAGCGGGCAATGCCCACGGTCAGCACCAGCAGAGCCACACCTATCACGGTATACAACACCTCGGCTCCCAGCGTGGCCCGGTCGCCTTCCACGTACATCTTCTCCGGGTCGTCGGGGTCATAGTATAAGGTGACGGTATCCCCCACCGCAAAGCTCTTGCCCCGCGCAGGCTTCGGGTAGTGCAGCCGATGGCTGCCGCCTGCGGTGGTAAAGGCCAGCACATAGGCACCGCCATCCCGGCTCTGCACGGTGCCCTCCACCGTGGCCGTGACCTTCTGCCCCTGCGTGCACAGCCTGCGCCGTGCCAGCACACTGCGCAGAGCCATAAAGAACATAATGCCTGCTCCCAGCAGGAAAATAATGATATTGAACATTCTGCATTTCCCTCGTTTTCTCAGTCTGCGCGCAGGACACCCTCCCGGCGCGTCCTGTTTATTGTATCACACTTTGGCAAAAATTTCGCCCTGCAGCTGCCATTCAGAATGCATCAATTTTCAAGCAAAATTTTGTCGAGAAAAATTAAAAATAATGCTTGACAATTCTGCCATATCTGGTATAATAACTATCGTTCCGAGCGACACAGCTCACGAACAAAACAAAATATGCGGATATGGCGGAATTGGCAGACGCGTTAGATTCAGGTTCTAATCGGGGCAACTCGGTGGAGGTTCAAGTCCTCTTATCCGCACCAAACCATGAAAATCCGAACCTTTTCTCGATAGGAGAAGGGTTCGGATTTTTTGTTTTCTTCGGAAAGCAAAATGAAGGCTCCTTCCCGACGGCTGTGTGTCCAAAACCTTATCAGAAGAACCGTATAACAAAAGTCACAACTGTAAAGGTGCCGTAAGGCAGAAAGGACACGATTATGAAGTACGATGCAAGAACCTGTTCGTTCAACAATGTGTAAAAGGCATGGAAATGGCCGCTTTGAGTAAAACGTCTCTAACGTTGTCTACTTGATGTCCTTGTTTTGCCGTGCTATACTGTACATATATACATTTCAAACCTATTTGTATTGAGTACAGGAAAAACATGGTAAAGCTTTTTTCATGTAAAGCACACGATGGCGATTATTTTTGGCTTCGCTATAAACATGACGCAGAAGAACTATATCATAACCTTGTAATAGATGGTGGCAGAAAATCAAATGCTTCGGATTTTTGTGAAATGCTCAAACGCATTTACGAGAATGGTGAGAAGATCGATGCGATGGTTCTGACGCATTTTGACCAAGATCACATCATGGGCATGCTTGCAGGATTGCAGAAAGCTCAAAAGAAAAATTGTATTCCAGAGATAGAAGCACTTTACTTTAACACCGGAGAAGGGTATTGGAAACATCACCGAATCGAGAAAGAATATGTTATATTTCCCGAAGAAACTGTAAAGGTTTCCGTGATAGATAGGCTTGGATACAGCGCAGGTGATTTGATAAAATTGATGGATTTTTTTCAATCGTATGGGCTGGAAGAGCACATTTGTTCCTATGTGGCACAGCCTTGTGGCGAGATTCAAATTGGGGATGCAAAGATTTATATTATAAGTCCAAGTGATGCCTCTCTCATGGACTTGATTCAAAATTCTTCAGATTTGATGCAAGCACCTCCTGCGACTCCTTATGGTGGAACCGACCCGGATTGGTCAGTTCCTTTGGACGAATTGTGTGGATGCAGCGTACCTGAAGATACGAGTTTCAGCAACGGCGCAAGCATTGCACTTCTCTTTGAATTTGAGAAAATACGGATTGCATTTCTGGGAGATGCGTATCCATCTGTATGTGTTAACGGCCTTCGAAAACTAGGATATTCCGCCCAAGATCCTTGTTGTGTTGATCTGATTAAATTACCGCATCACGGCAGCAAGCATAACTTCTCGGATAAACTGTTCCAAATTTTGCGGACGCAAAAATATTTACTGAGTACGGATGGAAGAAATGGAAAACTGCCCAGTAAAACAATGATTGCCAAGTTATTGTGCAGCTGTGATACAGCAACGATATATTGCAATTATAGCTGGTGGAAAAAGTCAGGCTACAGTTCGTTCTTTACAGAAGAAGACCGTAAAAAATGGATAGACACAGGAAATCTCAAATTAATAGAACTGTCGTCAGAAAATGTATCAGAAACAGTGAAAAGCGGGTTGGAATTATATGGATTCGGCAGAGGTTGGTAAATACATTGAATCCGTAGCGGTTCGGATTGGATTTCACGATGGAGGTTCCTTGGCTGGAACAGGAGTCCTTTATACGCTTCAAACCCAAAATCGGGCAGTAGTTTTGACAGCCGGACACGTTTTACAACGCGCACTGGCCAAGTCTCATTCCTGCCCGGCCGTTTTGTCTGTTTGGAGCGAAAGCGGGGCGAAAGATATTTTTTTGGAGCTGGCTGATTCAAGCAACGATAAAGCAGCTAATATTCACTATTGTCCGGGTTTTATGATCGATAGCGGAAAGTATATTTTTGATGCCGCGATCATTGAAGTACCTTGGAGTGACTGGATGCAGGATATTCCGGAGATCCATTTCGGAGAGGCTAAAATATCAGCACAGGTAAAATTGATGGGATTTCCTAAAAGCACAGACGGCGAAGCGACTCCGACAGATTGGACAAGGGGGAGAATGAGCCTGAGTGCCGAGATTCCCACTTCAGCAGACAATGATAAGGAAAAGGCATTTAAATTCAGCTACACCAGCCCAAACTCCTACCCCATTGAACGAGATGATTTGATGAGTGGATACTCGGGAAGCGGTTTGTTTCTTTGCGATGCAGCGCGTCCGAAATTAATAGGTTTAGTCTCCCAAAGCTACGGGAGCGACAATGTCGGCAATGTCGCATGGGCAGTATCTTCTTACGCACTGAAGCTTCTTCTGACGGAATATGGGCTTGTTTTGAAAGAAAGCGAGTTTGAAAATGGTCTGTCAACACTATCTGAAGGATACCCGGAACGTCCTGGCATCTTTTTGCAGGACACGGTTGAAAAACTCCACCTGTCGGAGAAACATTTGAACAAGACCCATCAAGAGCAGCTTTTTCCAAATGATTTTCCCTGCAACATGGGAAAACGCTGTGGGAAATATTGGAAGGGCCGAGCGATTACAGCAGTCTATATCTGGCTTATAAATGGAGAAGTCCCCGGCTCGTGGGAAAATGTCAAAATTGAAATACAGACAAGTACAGAAGAAAAAATACCGGTAAATCTGGAATTTTTATGTGCAGACGAAAAAGATGAAATTGCCGGTGTACTGCGGACACTTATTGCAAAAGGCGGCTTTTCAGAAAATCATTTCCAAAATCAGACGCTGTTCTTTTTAAACTCAAAAGACGTGCTGGCAGGAATGCGAGAAATCAGTCGAAGACGCTGCTCCAATATTATCAAAAATATTGTGCGGCAGGATTATAAAAGGGAACGTGAACGGCAAAATATGTTCCATGTCACAAGGGGTGACCCTGGGGAAGTATCAATAGCGATCATTTCTCTGGATTCTTTTCGTGCACTTTTGGAAGAGCTTTCATATGACATGGTAGATGAGTGCCTTACCGATGAAATAGTGAGGCCGGCCATTCAGAAAAAATTGAAGGAGCTTTGGGAATGAGGCAGAACATGTCAGGTTGGAGTCAAGCAGAGTGCGATGAGCTGAAAAAAGCAGGGATAGCAGACGAAATCTTGTATTATCATCGTGCGCTGGGAAAAGAAGAAAAGTATACAGCCCATGTGTTTATTGCACAGTACGCTTCGCCGGAGCAGCTGAAACAAAACTGGGAAAGATTGAATGACAATATTGCGCTTCTTTACCAGAGCAATGTGGATTCTCTACTGGAAAGAAGCAATTTCTATCTCTGCTTTTTTCTTCCAAAATCCATGAATACCATTGAAAAGGAGAAAATTGAAAACGATGCTTACTGTGCAAAAAAATATATTTTTGTCAGTGAAAAAGAGTTGTCTGTTGAAGAAAAAATTCAGAGGGTCAATGAGAAAATTTTCGAATTGACCTATCTGGAATCTCAGGATACTTCGGAAACAAAACTTCTTTCTATGCAAGTTCAAAATTTTCGTATTTATGAAGGGCAGAGAGGTTTTGCTTTTACTTCGGAAAACTCTCCGGATTCTCCCGCTTCAATGGTCATGATATACGCACCGAATGGAATGGGAAAAACAAGCATCTGTGATGCACTCGAATGGGCGCTGACGGGAAAAATCCAACGTCTTTCCGACATGGAAAAGCTGATTGGACGAAATAATATGCTTCTTCATAATCGGGAAAAATATAAAAGCGTAGAAGAATACCGCAAAAACAATGAATACGCCTCTGTAAAGCTTGTATTAAAAAACCGAACCGGCACTCAGGATGAGCTTCAGCGTGTGGTAATAAGAAAACCCAATGATTTGAACGTTGGTAAGCTCAGAATGACGCCGGAAGGAAAAGAAAAAACTTTTCATAACGAGTTGCACTGGAATCAGATCATTATGCCGCATGACCAGATAGAAAAGTTTGTGAGCGCGATAAAACCAGCGGACCGCTATAATGAATGGATGGTGTGTGTAGACCCGAACGGTATTCTTCAGGAAAAGTACAAAAGTCGATATATAGAGTTTTCTGAGGCACAAAAGCTATGCAAGGATGCCGAAACTAAACTGGATAAGCTGGTTCAGGAACAGGAAAATTTGAAATGGGTAGAAGCTGTTTCCCATGAACTGCGAAAAAACATTACGGGCTACAATGAAAGCGTGCCGGATGCTCTGAAACTGGAGATGCCTGCGGAAAAAGTAGGAATCGATGAGTTCCTCAAGATAAGGACAAAGGCAAAAAAGTGCAATGAGATACTTCAGAATGAGCTGAGAAAGGCAAAAAAGCAGCAGGAAACGCTTGAATTCTATCTGGAGCGCGAAGGCGAATGTTATATACAGCTGCGGAAAGAGCTTGGCCAGAGATCAGACGAATATCAGCAGTGTGATAAAAATTTGAATGATCGCCGTTTGTATGAAAAACTACAGAAAGAGCTGGAAACCGCCTGCAAGGAACGGGAAGAACTGCGGCGGGAATCTGAAATCCTGCAATACATCAAAAACCAGGGTCGGACCCAGATGGAACGGAAAACGCAGCAATTTTTCGCCGTAAGTGAGCAGCTGCCAAAACAGGAACGAATGCTGGAATCAATCATCAAAAATCAAGCAAAAGCAGCACTGTCTCTGAAAGAACTGTGCAAAAAAATCCAGCAAATACAGCTCGAAAAAAGTCTCCGCAATACGGATGAAAAAGAACTATTGGAACTTGCCAGGAAGGCGGAAGCTCTTGAAAAGCAGATAACTGCGGAACAGTTCGCACTCGAACAGAAAAAGACTGTAGAAAAGGAGGCTCTCCGCAGAAAAAAAGCACAGCAGAAACATCGCCAAGAGCTTTCAGAATATATTTTACCCGAACAGCTTAGCGAATACAGCACTCATCCTATTCCTCAAAATCACCAGCTATTCAATTATGCTGCAGACATCGATGAACTGACACATCGATATCATGCCAATCAGACCCGACAGGCAGATTACGATGAGCAGGTCCGAAAAGCAAAAGAAGTAGAACAAAATCTGCTTTCCATTGCAGAGCAGGGACGAGTATTTTTGGAACAGCATCCGGAGCAGTGTGAGTGTCCTCTGTGCCATACCAAGTTTGAAAGCTGGAATTTGCTGTACGGAGCGACGCTCAAACTTGAAAGCAACCAAAAAGATCAGCTGAAAGAATCGGCGCGTCGGATCCAGAAGGAAACGGAGAACATTGATGCAGCTTACCTGCGGATGAGGCGGGAATGGTTGGCAGAGCGCGAGATCCTGATAAAAAAGGAAAACGAAATTTGTGTACAGTATGATCAGGCGTTTCTTGCTGTAGAAGAAAGAAAAAAGAGTGCGGAAAATCAAATCAGAGCACTTGAACAAGAAGAACAGAACGTGCACCTGAACGCGGCTGAATTAGGCTGGAATTGGGAGCGACCGCTTACCGTCAAGGAAGTCGAGAAAGTCACTCTTGAACAAAATAAAAAACGTCAGAAGCAGGAAAGCGATGCATACGCACAGAGAGAATTGCTGGAGCAGCAAAAGAAGGACCTTCAGGCTGAAAGGCGAAATGCTGAATGCGAAGTTGATAAACTCAAAACATGGAGTGTGCAAATAAAAGAAGAGCCACTTTGGGAAAAAAGCGTAGCTTACCTGAAGGAAACGTCATGGGATTTTGATTTAGACGAGCGAGAGCAATCTCTATACCTCAAATCAGTAGATCAGAACAACAAAATCGATTCACTTCAGGAAAAAATGATGCCGATTGCGGGAATTTCACACAGCAATGTTGAAGCTCTCGATGTTGAGCGAACAAGAGCGCAAAAAGCTTTGCAGAAGTCGCAGAAAGTATTCGGAATAATTGTTTCCATTGTAGAAAACTCCAATCCCGAAATAGAGGATTTAGAGCATGCAAGGAAACACTATATCTTGGAGCAGGAACAGATAAAAGCACAGATCAGCGAGCTAGGCAATGTGATCTGTTCAGAAGGAGTCGGCGAAAGTATCCGAAAATATAACGAATACAAACTCAGAATCGAATCTTTGGAGAAAAAGGTGACAGCACGGAAACAAGCTGTGCAGAAAGCACAGGATGCACTGGAAAAGGAAAAGGAGACGCTTTTAGCAGAGCTGCAAAAATATTTCCAGCAACCTCTTTTTAACGAAATCTACCAGAAAATCGATCCACATCCATACATGAAAAAAGTCAGTTATGAAATCATGTATAACGACGAAAAGAATGAACCGGAGCTGTATATCAAAACGCAGGCAGATGAACGTGAACCCTATCATCCGGAATTGTTTTTTAGTACGGCACAGTTGAATACTGTCGCATTGAGTTCGTTTTTGAGTCGCGCACTTTCACTGACGGGAATTCCCATCGGGACCATCGTGATAGATGATCCGGTCGGGCATTTTGACGATATGAACATCCTTGGATTCGCTGATTTGATGCGGAGTATCATTGAAAAAAGCAAGAAGCAAATCGTAATCACCACTCATGATGAAACGGTGTATCAGATTTTCCGCCGAAAACTTCCTCCAGAGATATATCGCTCGCGCTTTATAGATATGACCGAAGAATAAAATCAAACATTTTTTAGATAGCGACAAGACTATCAATCTTTGAACATCTCTTGAATGAGTAGTATACAGAGATAATATTAGAGAATTTAGCAAAGCGTAAACAGCAGGCCTGTTTTAATGCTCCCCAAAACAAAAGCAGAGTGCGCCCACCCGGACGCACCCTGCAAAAATCCACACACGATAAGTAAAGCAGGGAGTTCCCCATCGGGAACTTCCTGTTTTTCTTTGGTTGCAATATGAGCCTGTTCTTCCTGCCACGCAGCAAACTCCCGTTGACCTTCCTCGCTGTTCCAGCAGGCAAAGATCGCCGGGTAGAATGCCCGTGCTAGACGTTCGATGGCTTCATCGGGATACGGGGAAATGTTTGTGGACTTTTTCTTTTTGTTCAAACGCACACTCCTTTGGACTTCCGTTGACAGCATACAATGTGCCTGTTGTTATGCTGTCTGCTCATCCTCTGCGAGTGCAGATTCCAGAGAAGCAAGGTACTCCTTGTGCTTGTGGATGATTTCGAGAATGACTTCCCGCTGTGCCGTGTCCGGCATGATCTTCAGCTGATAGTCAAACTCTGTACGGAAACGAGTCGTGATGTGTTCCAGTGCCACATACTCGTACCGTACTTCTTTCGGGTAGGCATCACTGTCATAGACCGATTTGATTTTCAGCATCGGCATATAGGGTGCTTTCCCCGGCTCTGGAGGAGCGCCGTTTGTGTTCGGCTTCGGCTCGACTTTCCGTTCCGGGTACAGAATTTCATCCACGATTTTCTGCCGGTCGATATAGTCTGCCTTGGCAAGACGGTGCATATCGGCATCACGGATTTTCGTCTGCCCGGACAGGATTTTCTCCTGCATACCGGGCACCAGTTCTTCCATGATCTCCACGCCCTTCATAAACTTTTCGGAGCGGGAAACATAGGATTCACTGACATGGTGCTGCTCTGCAATCTTCTTGCGGATGCTTGCTTCCTCCTGAACCGTTTCCTGCGGGGTTGCTGTATACTGATTGTTGCCGTTTCCACCGGGCTTCCGATGCTCGATGCTGTACTGCTTTCCAACAAGGAACTTCTTCTGCTCCGGCGTGAGGTTGCGCCGCCCCAGTTGATTCTTGCAAATCCACGCAACGGCTTCTTCGCGGTTCTCAAACCGGAGCGGCATGGTGGAGAAATAAATCTCCGGGTGCTTCTGGAGAATGGCATAACGGTTGTGTCCGTCAACAAGGGTGTTATTCCAAACGATCAAAGGAGAGAGCAGCTTGCCTTCCTTGAGGATGTTTTCTTCAAGCTGCTTGTACTCATCGTCCGTCAGCGGCGGGATCTGATTCTGGAACTCCGGGTCGATTTTCAGATTGATCATACGCGCAACTCCTTATCTCTCGTGATGCTGCGTCCGTTCGTCCTCCCGGAAGAACAGCGCAACATTCTGTTTCGCGTCTTTCAGTTTGAGCAGCTCGGACTTGGCTTCCTTGTACTGCTCGTAGAACTGCGCCTTTTCAGAAGCAAGTGCGCAGTATTCTGCTTCCAGCTTGTTCGGACTTGGCAGCTTCGTGATGTTGTTTGCCTTAAAATAGGCCACTGCTTTCCGGTACGCTGTTAGCTCTGCACGGTGCTGTTCTTCAAAGGCTGCGGGGAATTTGGCGGATTTCAGTTTCTGTGCAATCGGGCGGTACTGCTGGTAGGCGGCAACGTGACTGTGCAGCTTCTTGTTTTCTGCCATACGGGTTTCAAGGTCAAGCACAACTTCCTTTGCACTGTCGTACTGTGTTTGCAGTTCTTCAATGCGCTGGTTGAGTGCGTCCTCGTTGAGCAGCCCCTTCTCCTGCAAGAGAATCAAGGTCTGGGACATCGCTTTGAGGTTGTGCTTTTTCGCCCAACGCTCATAGCCGATGCCCTTGCCCTGCTTCAGCTTTGCCTGAATATCGACCAGTTTCCCGATGCGGTCAGGCTTAAACTGAATCGTGCGCTTGCTCTCAGCATTTTCCTGCAAGGCGGCAAGCACAAGTTCTTTCTCGAACTTGTCACCGATGCTGCGCGCTCGGATGAACTTTGTTCTTCCGACAGGCAGATAGCTGAGCCGCCCACGGCTTTCCTTGACGGTGATGCCGTACTGCTGCAAGAGCCTGTCCGAGAAATCTTCAAAGCTCACTGCATTGTCCAACACATCCGAGATCTGTCTCCGCAAAATTTCCTTTGCGGTTTCAAACTTCGTTTGTGTGGGCTGCTGTCCGGCTGCGAGCAGGGCGGCGTTCTCACGGTCAAGTTTCATCTGACCGCGTCGTTTCATCCAATACTCGCGTTCGCTCACACGCACTTTTGAGCCGTTGAGCAGATCAATCTGGCGCAGCTTTGCGTTCTGGCACATTTCCATGACCTCGACACGCAGGTGCCGCATGGTCTGGGCGGTGCTGGAATGCTTCATACCCTCGCGCCAGTCGCGGGGCTTTTGCATATAGGGCTTGCGCTCCACTTCCCGTGTCCGGACACTGCCGATCACGATGTGGACATGGATATTTCCCGCATGGTTGTGTCCGTCCGGGTGGGTGCAGACGATAGCAGGATGACCGGGAAAGTTTTCTTTGCAGAAGTTTAGACCGAGAGCCTGTGCCTTTTCCATCGTCAATCCGTTTTCCGCTGCGTCCCGTGGGTCGAAGCTGATGATATACTGGTGACTTTTAATATCATCCGGGTGGTTGTTCTTGTTGTACTTTCGGTTTGCCAGCAGACAGGCAGTTGCAAACGAGGCCTCGCCGCATTCAAGGGTGTCCAGAATGTACGATTCCCGCAGCATGGGTCTGTCCTGTTCGTCCAAAAGCTGCTTCCCGGTGAACTCATCGTGCCGGTAGATCAGGTACGCTTCAATAGCGGAGTAGTCCGAATTTTTAGAAGCGATATGCTTGAGCGTTGCCATACAGTTCACCCAGAGCTTTCTCGGTGTGGAGCCGAAATGCAGTCAGGTCTGCAAGTTCGTCAAGGAGTTTCGCCCGCAGTTGTTCGGTGTCTGCGCCGCCGGAGTTGAAGTGTCGTGCGAGTTGGTTGAGATTGCAGCCCACTCTGCTGCACTGGGCAAGCAGGGTGGAAACAGCAGTCAGGGTTTCTTCTCCGCCGCCTGCAACGACAACAGTGCGCTCAATCTTTGCACTGTGCAGCGCACGGCGGATGAGAGTGGACAGGGAGAGATGAAGGAGTTTTGC
>ENA-OPWD01002271-OPWD01002271.1-human-gut-metagenome-genome-assembly--contig:-NODE-2271-length-11478-cov-3.694301_pt1 | contig 11478 bp, 8 predicted proteins | sample MGYA00241502_ERZ501996 | MGnify/ENA primary metagenome ERZ501996 (study PRJEB25962, sample SAMEA2042011) | human gut metagenome | biome: human gut; feature: human-associated habitat; material: faeces... | reverse complement strand
GGCGGTCTACCCCGAGAAGTGGGAGGAACACACCCGCAACGAGGTGCTCGCCTTGGTCGATGAGTACATACGCTGGTACAACCACGAGCGCATCAAACAGTCGCTTGGTTGGATGAGCCCGGTACAATACCGTCAAAGCCAAGGAATGGCTGCGTGATTATCTCCAAGAAAATGTCCGCAGCCCCTTATCTATGCTGCAGGCACCATGCACACGATGGACAAGGAAACAGCAATAACCGAAGCAAGGCAACGCTTCAAGGCATGGCGCTGCCGTCCAGATTCCTTTCTGTTCCTCCGTTAAACCCGCAACGGACGAACTTCAATTTCGAGCCCATTGTTTCCCCTCATAGATTCGCAATCTCCTTTTCGGGAGGTTACTGCATACAATCATACAATTGGGGACAAAAGAACAAAAAACGTTCATTTGCGGGGGCCGGTTAGCGTACGTTTTCTAGGCAAAAAGAAAAGCCCCGCAGCTATGCAGGGCTTTTCCAACGAGGTCATAAGAGAGGAAGAGAATAACCTCGTTTAATGGTTGACGAAGCGATTAGACCTCGCCAAGTATCTATTAGTTCAGACGCAGCTCAGTCGACGGAGCGAACAGGTGCATCTTGGACGGGTCGATCTTGATCTTGACGGTCGCGCCAACCTTCGGCAGCGCACGCGGATTCACACGAATCGTGGTGAGCTTGTTCTGGTCGGACATCATCGTGGACGCCTCGGCAGCGGAGCCATCGGTGATGATGTTGCCGTAGATGTAGCCGTCGGAGCCCAGATCCTCAACGTTCATGACCTTGAGGGAGAAGGCGTTGGCCTCATCCGGGGCAGCCAAGGAGGCGTCTTCCGGACGGAAGCCGACCACAATCTGGCCGTTGTCTTCGGCGGTGAGCTTGTTGACGGCCTCAGTCGGCAGATCCACGGTGTCCTCGCCGATCTTTGCCTTGCCGTTGACCACCGGGTGGGTGTTGATGTTCATCGACGGGGAGCCGATGAAGCCAGCGACGAAGACGTTGGCCGGACGATCGTACAGCTCGGTCGGAGCGCCGACCTGCTGCAGGACGCCGAGCTTGATGACGGCGATACGATCACCCATGGTCAGAGCTTCGGTCTGATCGTGGGTCACGTACAGGGTGGTGACACCCAGCTGACGCTGCAGAGCGGCGATCTGGGTACGGGTCTGCACACGGAGCTTGGCGTCGAGGTTGGACAGCGGCTCATCCATGAGGAAGACCTTCGGCTCACGGACGATTGCACGGCCCATAGCCACGCGCTGACGCTGACCGCCAGACAGAGCCTTCGGCTTACGATCGAGGTACTCGGTCAGGTCGAGGATCTCAGCGGCCTTTTCGACGCGCTTGCGGATCTCTTCCTTCGGGGTGCCGGCGATCTTCAGGGCGAAGCCCATGTTGTCGGCGACGGTCATGTGCGGATACAGAGCGTAGTTCTGGAACACCATTGCGATGTCGCGGTCCTTCGGCTGCATCGTGGTGACGTCCTTGCCACCGATGAGGATGCGTCCCTTGTTGACCTCTTCGAGGCCTGCGAGCATACGCAGGGTCGTAGACTTACCGCAACCAGACGGGCCGACCAGCACCAGGAATTCGCCATCCTTGATGTCGAGGTTCAGATCATCCACAGACGGCTTGTCATTGCCCGGGTAGATACGAGTAACATGGTCGAATACGACTTCTGCCATGATTTGTCATCCTTTCAGAGGCAGGTACGTGCCTCACGATCCGTTGTAAAGGGATTTTTGTTCGGTGCCCATCCTCGCGGCTTACTACTTTGACAAAGCCACAATTCAAAGCGTTAATTTATTTCTTTGGTTTAGCGAAGGTTCTCTTCGTTGAGCCACGTTCCATGATACATACAACGCTAAAACTGTCAATGCGTGTCGCGAGTCGCGCTGTTTGCCTCCGCTGGCAAAAGGGGATTAACAGCGTAGTAAATACACGCATTTATCGCCATCATGCAAGACAATGGTACGGAGCGAAAGACAGAACAGGGAGGTTGCAATGCGCAATATTCGAATCGGCGTGGTCGAGGACGATCCCGCAAGCTGCCAACTGGTACTTGACTATCTCAACCGATATCAACAGGAAAATGGCGAGCAATTTACCGTTTCCGTATTCGACGACGGCGCACGAATCGTAGAAAAATATACCCCCGTTTACGATATCTTACTGCTCGACATCGAGATGAGCGAAATGGACGGCATGGCCGCCGCGAGACGCATCCGCGAGCGCGACGACAAAGTCGTGATCGTGTTCATCACCGCTGCCCCGCAATATGCAATCAGCGGGTATGAGGTGCGTGCGTTGTCGTACTTGCTTAAACCTCTACCGTGGTTCGCGTTTTCGCAGGAGCTCAAGAAATCGATCGACATGGTGCGACGCAATGGCGACGATTCGATGCTTATCGACACCGGCAAAGGGCAGATGCGCCTGAATCTGGCGGATATTCTGTATTTGGAGTCGATTCGGCACACCATCGTCATCCATACGCTTGACGGCAAGCTGTCCATCAACGGCACGCTCAAGGATATGGAAGCTAAGCTTGCCGACTACCATTTCTTCCGCTCGAACTCCTGTTATCTGGTCAATCTCAAGCATGTGACGGGCGTGGCGGATCAGGATTGCATCATGTCGAACGGCGAGCAGCTGCGCGTGAGCCGGCCGCGCAAGAAAGCGTTTCTGACAGCGCTGACCGATTACATGGGCGGCGGCAGATGATCGGGGCGATCGCAGGCATCGCGCATATCGCAAATATCGTGAATATCGCAGATGCCACAAATGCCGCACACATTGTGCACGTGTTGGCGGCGTCGGTACCGTCGACGGTGCCGGTCACCCACACCTTGCCCGACATTCCCCGTTCGTATACCGCCATCTGCGAATGGGCGGCGTGCATGGTGTACATCGCGGTGCTGTACCGACGTGTGCCGTTGCGTCGTTCCATCATCGTCAGCGCGGTCGGTCTACCCGCGATCGTCGCCGTGCAGTATTTCGACGGCAGTATGCCGATCTGGTTTTGGATCGTCGGCATGCTGCTCGCCTTCGGCTGCATGTACCTGACGATTCTGTTCGGTGCCGGCACCGGCAAGCGCGAAGGGCTGTACATCACGGCACGCGCGTTCGTGCTGGCGGAACTGGTGGCGTCGCTGCATTGGCAGATCGTCGCGTTCATCGGCACACATGACGCTCAAGCCACTTCATACGGTGTGCAGGCCATCGTCATGCTCATCGTCATCTACGCGCTGTGTTTCGGCCTGGCATGGCTGGTGGAACGCGGCAATTTCAGCCAAACCACACCCACGCTACCGACCGCCTCCGCGGCAACCGCGACGGTGGCCATCACCATCGTCACCTTCGCCATGAGCAATCTGAGCTTCGTTTCGACCAATACGCCATTCTCCGGTTCGATGGGCCAGGAAATCTTCTATATCCGCACACTGGTGGATTTCTGCGGATTCGCGATTCTATACGCGCAACAGGAGCAGGCTCGGCGCATTGAAGCGAGCGCGGAAATCGCGTCAATCAACGCGCAGCTGGAAAGCCAGCATCAGGAGTACCTGCAGTCGAAGGAGAACATCGAATCGCTTGGTCGGCTTGCGCACGATCTGAAGCATCAGATCGCGGCATTGCGTGCCGAAGTCGATCCTGAGCACGCGGCGGCAGGATTCGAGCAGCTGGAGAAGTCGGTGCAGCGCTACAGCGCCCAGCAGCATACCGGCAATCCCGTGCTCGACGTCATCCTCACCACAAAAGAGCGCACTTGCGCCGATCGTGGCATCACGTTCACCGCCGTGGCGGACGGCTCGCTGCTGGACGGTATGTCGTCGATGGACATCGCATCGCTGTTCGGCAACGCGCTCGACAATGCGATTGAAGCGACGTTGAAACTGCCGAATCCGGAACAGCGACTTATCAAACTGGCTTTGTTCGAACAAAATCACTTTATTGTGATTCGCGTTGAGAATTATTACGATTCCCGACTAAGCAAAGACGCCGACGGCAACCTGCGTACCACGAAGCGCGACGACCAGCATCGGCATGGTTTCGGCGTGAAGTCGATTCGGCACATCGCGCAGCAGTATGGCGGCGAAGTGACAATCCGCACCGACAACCACTGGTTCGTGCTGACCGCGCTCATCCCCCGCCGCACCGGCCTCATGGCCATGTAGGAGGGGTACGCAGATTACCGCTTGACGGGGGTACTTGGACGTGGCAAATGCAGGGCGGCTAAGGGGGCGGCCAGGCGGGAGGCGGTGAAGGCGCTAACGGCTACGGCGAAGCCGATGGGGACGAACAGGTTGATCGGGGCATCGGCCAATTCCATCACCAGGCAAATCGCCATCAGCGGAGCCTGCTGCGAAGCGGCGAGCAGCGCGCACGCACCCAGCAGCGCGTACATGCCAATCGAATTCGTGTGGAACACCTGCATCCAAAGAATGCCCAGAATCGCGCCTCCGGAAGCACCCAATGCGATGCCCGGCTGCAGCACGCCACCGGAAGCGCCGGAACGAATCGTCAGCAACGTGACGATCGCCTTGGCCACAAAAGACAGCAGCAGCACCGGGACGACGGCCAGATCGGCCTTCGAGGAGAAACTCAGCTGCGCGGTGGCGCGGCCATTGCCCATCACCTGCGGCACGGCGATCGCCACAACGCCCGTCAGCAGGCCGGCGAGCGGCATCATCCACAGAATGCCCGCTCCAGATGGCTTGTTCCGCTCCGCCCACTGCGAACCGCGGCGGAACAGCGCGCCGGCGGCGCCAAGCATCAGGCCGGCAATCAGCGCGAACACCATGTAGTCGGGGGTAAACAGGCCATTCGCCTTGCCGATCAAATAGAACGTGTGCGTGCCCTTGACCAGGCTCGCCACCCATGAGGCGAGCGCCGAGCAGGCGAACGCGAGCGTGACCGTCTCGAGCGTCACGTCGGCGAGCAGGATCTCCACCGCGAAGAACGTGCCGGCAAGCGGCGCGTTGTAGACTCCCGCGAGACCGGCCGCGGCGGTAATGGCCACCAGCATACGCGTGTCCTTCGCGCCGAGACGCACCCAGCGGGCGAATCGCTGGCCGAACATCGCGCCAAGCTCGCGCGGAGCCACTTCACGGCCGATCGACATGCCGGTACCGACGATAAAAATCTGCAGCAGCACATGTACGATGGTCTGCCAGACCGGCATCAGCGCACCACCGACGGCTTTCTTGACGGATGGCACTGTTGTGGTACGCGTGCGCAGCAGCCACCAGATCACGGCCGCGATGGAGGCGCCGACCGTCACGGAAATGAGGCGGCGGAGAGCAGGCACGTTGAAGGGACCGGATTCATGCGCGTTCTCGATGTATCCAAGCGCGAAACGCTCGACTTGGTACAGCATGAGCGTGAGCAAACCCGCGGCCGCGCCAATGGCGATGCCGACGATGGCCACCGCCGCGATCAGCGCCGGAATACGGCCGATGTTCGGCCGCGATTCCGTCTCTTCCTGCGATTGCTTCGACACCATTGCCTCTCCCACGTTGCATGCACCTCGTCTTCAGTCCATCTCGTCATTCGTGTTGCCGCATCACCATCGTTCCATCCACGGCGGATTTATGCGCCGATATCCTTCAGCATGAATCGCAGTATCGGTCACACAGACTGCGTCTGCATAGTGAACGGCCGATCAGGCTCGTCGTCCTCGGCCACAGCCGCCAAGTACCATAAGGCGTACAGTGGCAGATTCATCGGCGGCAAATATATTGGAATATATAGCATTCAAGACACAAGATGCACAAAATAGACAATTTCAAATCGCCGTTTTTGCACAAAACAGATAATTTCCGCCACAGCCAAAGACAAGGAAATCAAACCTCCGCCACACCAGGGAAAGCGCAAATCCGCAATGTGAAACGCAGAAGAGTTACGTGCATGGCTCGCATGTTGAAAACATGAGCAACCATGAGCACCAGAGAAGGAATCCACCCGTAACACAACCGCCGCAGTCCGGAAATATTAGCGTCATGTTCCTGTTTTGCCGTTTTCATAACCGTGATATCGATGGAATCGCAATATTCGTTCGGCTCATTCGAAGCATCAACGCAATACGGAAAAGAGAAGCCATGGCCAGCATCAGCACAACCGCACAAGCGATCCCGCAAACGCCGCCGCAAACCCCATCACACCCTTCGATGCCTATTTCCAGCACTGTCAAAACCGTACCCCGCTCCGGCATCCGCGACGTGTTCGACCGCGCACTCGCCGGCGATGCGGATGAGCTGCGCGAAGGCCTGCGCCGGCTGCGCACATTCGCGGAACAGATATGAAAAGCCCGTCCAGGGAAAAGGGAAGACCTGGACGGGCACAAGGAAAGGAAGAGAGGAATCAGTGCAGACTTACTTGGCGGCCTCCTCGCTCTTGGCCGTCTCCTTGGACCCGCTCTTCGGCATGACCCAGAACTTGAGCAGCGGATAGCTGACGATCACGGCAAGCAAGGTGTTGACCACGGATGCGATCGTGCCCGCGATGCCGGCGTTCATGCCCCATCCCTGGCACAGACCGGTCACGTAGCCCGGCAGCACAAGGTTCACCACCACGATGATCACGGCGAGGATCACATACTTCCAAGCGGCGTCCTTGAAGCTGGAGTCGGACTTGAAGACCCACTTCATCTGCACGAAGAAGTTCACCACCTGCGCAAGCACCTCGGCAAGCAGGAAGGTGAGGAATCCGCCCAGGCCGTTGCCCTTGGTGTCATAGTTGAAGATCAGGAAGTGGAACGGCTGCGTGAGACCCAAGCCGGAGATGAAGATGGCGGTGCCGATCCATGTCACCACGAAACGGGTGATGGTGGAGATGTTCGACAGCACGTTGAACAGGATGAACTCCCAGATGTTCGGATGATCCTTGATCCACTGGCGGATCGGTCCGACCTTCTTCTCGCCGGCAGCGGTTTCGGCCGGCTTCGCAGCATTGTTGTCAGTCATGGTTCAGCTCCTTTGCAGTGTGCTTGTTTGCGGATTGGTTGCGGAAGAAGCCGGCGATCACGCCGCCCAATCCGCGGAAAGTATGCCCGTTGGCGATGTTCACGATGGCGTCGACCATCGCCGAGTCGACCATGCCTTGGGTCATCTTGCTCATGGCGCGAGGCGGCATGTTCAGGATGAACAGGGTGTTCAGATCTGGCGAGCCGGTCTTCTGGCGGATCTTCGCTTCGCGCTTGGTCAGCGTCTTGGCGACGGTACGCGCCACGAAGCCCTTGGAATCCACCCACGACATGATCGGATCGTTGACGCCGAACGTCGTCGGCTTGCCGGGGGCAAGCACCTCATGGCCGAACAGCACTGCCATTTCGGCGTCGGTCACGTCCTTGACCTGTCCGGTCAGATAGTGGCCAAGCGCAGGATCGGCGGCGCAATCGGCGGTCGTGCAATCGCCGGCCACGGTGTGAGGAATCGCAAGCGGCAAATGCTCCGCATTGTCGCCGACCAGCAGCGTCCATTCGCCGCTTTCCGTCTTCCATGCATTGGCGGCAACATCGAAATGGCGGAACGTGTAGCGGTCGAAATCGATGTGCACGCTCTTGCTTTCATGCGCTGCCAGCTCGACCTTGATGAAGCCCTTCAGCTCGCGGTCGGGATGGAGCACGCCGCCCTGCGGCGCGCGCACATACAACTGGGCCACGGTGGAGCCGGCGACATCGGAATCATTGGTGACGACGAAATCCACACCGGTCGCGGTGGCGGTGATCGCGCTGTACGTGAACGTGGAGTAGCTCAGACCGTAGCCGAACGGGAAACGTACGGGCACGCCCACGGTCTCGTAATAGCGGTAGCCGACGAACGGGCCCTCGCGGTAGATCGCGTCACGTCCGATGGCCGGATACCAGCCGGAGCTTGGGCAATCCTCGTATTGCATCGGCCAGGTTTCGGCCAAATGTCCGGATGGGTTGACTTCGCCGGTCAGCGCGCGCACGGTGGCGGACGCGCCGGCCTGGCCGGACAATCCTACGTACAACATGGCCGCAACATCGTTGAACCACGGCAATTCCACCGGGGAACCGGCGACGAGCACGATCACCACCGGTTTGCCGGTCTTCGCCAACGCCGTTACGAGATCGTTCTGCGCCTGCGGAATCGCCATGGTGGAGCGGTCGAGGCCTTCGGATTCGCTGCGTTCGTCGAGGCCAACGACGGCCAACACCACATCCACGGCGTCCTTCTTGGCGAGCGCGACGGCGTCGTTCAGCAGCACCTCATCCGGCTTGCCTTGGCGGTCGTAACCCTGCTCGTAGCCGGCCAATACCAATCCTTCGGCGTTCTTGACCTCGTCGAGGATGTTCTCCTCCTTGGTGGCGTTCACCTTGGATGAGCCGGAACCCTGATAGCGTGCGGTCGCGGCCATATCTCCGATGACGGCCACGCGAGTGCCCGGCTTGAGCGGCAGCGTGGCGGCGTCGTTCTTCAGCAGCACGCTGGAATGTTCCGCGACCGTTCTGGCGATATCGTGGTGCGCCTTCGCGATGTCGTCCGACAGCAGATCGTCGCGGCCGACGCCGACGAGCTTGGTCGCCGCCGCGATTTTGGCGACTTCCGCGGCACGCTTGTTGATGTCCGCCTCGGCGAGCGTGCCCGCTTTGACCGCGCCTTCCAGCTCGCGCACGGAGGTGAAACCTGGCGACGGCATTTCCAGCGAGCCGCCGGCTTTGACGGCTGCGACTGCGGAGTTGGAGCCGCCCCAATCGGAGACGACCATGCCGTCGAAGCCCCATTCGTCGCGCAGGATCTCCTGCAGCAGATGCTTGTTTTCGTGGGCGTAGACGCCGTTGACCTCGTTGTAGGAGGTCATGATGCTCATCGGCTTGGCCTCGCGCACGGCGATTTCAAAACCGGTCAGATACAATTCGCGCATGGTACGTTCGTCCACCACGGAGTTGCTGGCCTGGCGGCGCAGCTCCTGACTGTTGACCGCGAAATGCTTCGGGCATGCGGAGACGCCGTTGCTCTGGATGCCGCGAATGAGGCCGGCGGCCATACGGCCGGCGACGATCGGATCTTCCGAATAGTACTCGAAGTTGCGTCCGCACAGCGGGTTGCGTTTGATGTTCATGCCCGGGCCAAGCAGCACGTTCACGTCGAGATCGTGAGCTTCCTTGCCGAGCGCCTCGCCCATCTCTTCGGCGAGCGCCGGATCCCAGGTGTTGGCCACGGTGCAGGCGGTCGGGAAGCAGGTGGCCGGCTTGGATGCGCCGATGCCGAGGTGGTCGCCTTCGCCAAGCTGCCTGCGCACGCCGTGTGGACCGTCGCTCATGACGAAGCCGGGAATGTCGGCGCGATCGTTGCCGCGCGAATCCCATTCGGATCCGCCGGACAGCATCGCCGCCTTTTCAACGATCGAAAGATCTTCAAGTTCCATGGGTTCTCCCTCGCACTAGGTGTTGCCAAAACCCGCTTTGCCGAGCCTGCCCTGTCCGCTCTGCCCGGCTGCGCTGTTTTCTTGCGATTTCCCGCTGCCGTACCGCGCTGCATCGCACCGTGCCGCACGCGGGATTTCGCTGCTAGTTTGATTGAACCAGCTTTTGCGATGCCGTCACCGCCGTATTACACAACCTGTCGTTTTGCTCGCACAATCGGCATATGGGCGCGGTGAAGAGGGTATGCGGTGGCGCAGAACGCGCATAAAATCGCATCGTTCCATTTTGCAATCGCTGGCAAGCGTTTCGATATGGGCATATCGTTGCAATTTCAAGCGACTCGCCGATATTGATACCTTTTTGCGCAAGCGCTATCATACTTAACGAAAGTAAGTTTTGCTAACTTTTCTTCAATGCGGAACATGCTTTGATCACTCAACGCGGAGAGCGATGTTTCGCAGCGCACAGAAAGGATAATGAGATGCGCGACCAGCAAAGCAGCGACACGAGCATCGCCCTGGACGCCAATACGGACGTCCAGCATCGTCACGATGACCCACAACTACAATCTCGTGTTCCCCACCGCCATCGTCATCGCACTGTGCGCTGGCGCGTCGGTCTTGACCATCAAGCGCATCAAGTAATTCAAACGGGACCGTGCCGTCGCATATGATGGCACGGTTCCAATCCAGTTATCCCGATTTTTTCCACACTCAAAGGAGCCCCACATGGTAGACAGCACACTGTTCTCGCTGGCCACGCTCAACGCCCATCCGGCAATGAATCCGGATTCGGTGATCCAGGGCGATCATTGGCGCATCGGCCTCATCACGGACGCGCTCGTCCGTTTCGAATGGTCCGACAGCGGCCGTTTCGTGGATGACGCCACGCAGATGGCGATGGTCCGTGATTTCGGCGAAAAGCCTGAATTCACCGTCGCCGAACGTAATGGCTGGCTGGAGATCGACACCCCGTCGCTGCATATCTCCTACAACCAGCGCAAGTTCTCTCCGGAAGGCCTGTACGCAACCGTCAAGCACGTCAACGCCATCGAAAACACTTGGCATTACGGCGACGTGCAGCGCAGGAACCTCGGCGGCACCTACCGTACGCTCGACGAGGCGAACGGCCGCATCCCCGTCGATCCGGGCGTCAACAGCACCGACGGTTGGGCGATCATCGACGATTCCAAGTCGAACGTGATCCGCGAAACCGCCGAAGTGAACGGCAACCACAACGATTTCGGCACGTGGGTGACCCCGAAGGAAGAGCCGACCACCGACCTGTACCTGTTCGGCTACGGCCACCGCTACCGTGAGGCCGTGCACGCCCTGTACCGCCTGACCGGCCCGACCCCGCTGCTGCCGCGCTTCGTGCTGGGCAACTGGTGGAGCCGCTACCACCGCTATACCGAAACCGAATACCGTCAGCTCGTCGAACGTTTCGAAAAGGAAGGCATCCCGTTCACCACGGCCGTCATCGATATGGACTGGCACCTGGTTGACGACGTCGACCCGAAGTACGGCTCCGGCTGGACCGGCTACACGTGGAACAAGGACTTCTTCCCGGATCCGAAGCGCTTCCTCAACTGGCTGCACGAGCATGGCATGAAGGCCACGCTCAACGTCCACCCGAGGGACGGCGTGCGCGCGTTCGAAGAGCTGTATCCGCAGGTCGCCAAGGCCATGAACATCGATCCGGAAAGCGGCGAGGCCGTGCAGTTCGACCTGACCGATCCGAAGTTCATGGAGGTCTACTTCGACCAGCTCCACCACCCGATGGAGGAAGATGGCGTCGACTTCTGGTGGATTGACTGGCAGCAGGGCGGCCTGACGCGGCAGCCGGGCCTCGACCCGCTGTGGGGCCTGAACCACCTGCATTACCTCGATTCCGCCCGCAACGACGGCAGCGACTACAGCGAACGCAACCCGCGCCCGCTCACCTTCTCGCGTTACGCCGGCCCGGGCTCGCACCGCTACCCGATCGGCTTCTCCGGCGACACCGTCGTGACGTGGGAGTCGCTGAAGTTCCAGCCGGAATTCACCGCCTGCGCTTCCAACATCGGCTACGGCTGGTGGAGCC
>ENA-OPWD01002266-OPWD01002266.1-human-gut-metagenome-genome-assembly--contig:-NODE-2266-length-11500-cov-1.828309_pt1 | contig 11500 bp, 9 predicted proteins | sample MGYA00241502_ERZ501996 | MGnify/ENA primary metagenome ERZ501996 (study PRJEB25962, sample SAMEA2042011) | human gut metagenome | biome: human gut; feature: human-associated habitat; material: faeces... | reverse complement strand
CCGTCAATGGCATCCATTTCCTCACGGATAATCGCCTCTATTTTCTGGCAAATGCGCTTTAATGGGGTAAATTGTGAGTAAATTCCCTTGGCTACATCTTTCATATAGCCGCCGCGCATCATCAGTGCATGACTTTCAACGACGCAATCGCTTGGTTTTTCTTTGAAGCGTTCGCCTACTAATTTGTCTAGTTTCATAATTGTCATTTCCTCCAAAAATAAATTCGTACATCAAATGTAAGTGCTCAAAATCGATTTTGAACAATTACATTTATGTTAGCATTTAGCCGGGCAAATGTCAACTTGCACAAACCAAAAGAGAGTGGTACAATGTGCGTAATTTGGAGCGAATGCAGAAAGGATGAAAGAATATGACATATCAGACAGCAGTTTTTGATTTGGATGGAACGTTATTAAATACATTAGAAGATTTAGCGGACGCCGTGAATTATTCACTTAAAAAAAATAAAATGCCACTTTGTACAATTACGCAGGTGTGTCAGTATGTGGGAAATGGAATTGTAAAGTTAATGGAGCGTGCGGTTCCATCCGGTAAGGATAATCCGGTGTTTGAGCAGGCACTTTCTGATTTTAAAGAATATTATGCAGAACACTGCCATGACAAAACAGCACTGTATCCGGGGGTTCTTGCGCTTCTTCAAAATTTAAAGAAAAAGGGTGTGAAAATGGCGGTTGTATCAAATAAGGCGGATTTTGCGGTTAAAGAATTGATGCCGGTTTATTTTCCGAATCTGCTGGATGTGGCACTCGGAGAAATGGAAGAAATGGGGATCCGAAAAAAGCCGGCACCGGATATGGTTTATAAGGCATTGGCAGAGTTACGGTGTGATAAGAAAAATGCTGTTTATATTGGTGATTCGGATGTTGACTTAGCGACAGCAAAAGCCAGTGAAATGGACTGCATTGGTGTGAGCTGGGGATTTCGGGGAAGAACTTTTTTAGAAGAGCATGGTGCCGATTACATTGTCGATAAACCGGAAGAAATTGAAAAATTTTTCAAATAAAAACAAACGAATAAAAACAATAAAATGGGTCACAATAGCATTGTAAGAAACGATTTATTTGTAGAAAGTGAGGATATTTCAATGAAAAAAATAGTAGTTTTTGCAATGCTTGTTGTTTGTTTGTCCGCTATGGTAACCGGGTGCGGCAATAAAAATAACAGCGCAACGGACCCATCTGCTTCCCCGGAAGCAACAAATGAAGCGACACAGACGCCAACGAATGAAAATAATAACACAGCAACGCCAAATGCGACGGATGACAACAAAAACGATGATAACGATTTATCGGATGATGTAAAAGACGGCGTGGATGATGCTGCTGACGGTGTAAACGACGTAATTGACGGTGTGGATGACGCCGTTGATGATGTGACGGGAAACGATAAAAATTAATAATGGGATGAAAAAGAAGCAGCAACGGGATTGACCGAAACTGCTTCTTTTTTGTATATATATATTTTTATGCGAAATAGTTAAGGTAAATGAAAAAAATGTAAAATATGTAGTTTTTTTGTCAAAATTTTTATTGCTTGGAATATATTGGTATGGTAGAATATAAATTGTTATAGGGAGTTTTATGGGATAAATAATTGAGGAAGGAGGATATTTTTATGGAACAGAAAAACGGAGCAGCAACAGCTTCTACCATTCTTGGTATTGTGAGCTTAGTAATCGCTGTCATCGGAGGAATTACCTTTGGTGTAATTGGTGCCGCAATTGCTTTGATTTTAGGTATCGTAGCAGTTGTTCTCGGTATTAATGCAAAAAAACAGACAGGAGGCACAAAAGGTCAGGCTGGTTTTGTCTGTGGTTTGATTGGTATTATCTTTGCTGTTATTTTTGCAGTAGGATGTTCAATCTGTGGTGCTGTTGAGTCCAGCAGTACCAAAACAAGTTATACTTGTTATGGATGCGTTGGTGGTTCCTGTTTAGTAAGCAGTGATGTTAATGATGCAGCAGATAGTTTAAATGACTTGAGCAATGCATTGAACGACTTGTCAGATGCTTACAACTAAGAGAACAATATAACCAAAATAAAGAAGGTTGCTGCTTAGGCAGCAGCCTTTTTTTCTAAGGAGGAGAAAATGTTTCCATCAATTCATTTAGGATTTGCAGATATTCCAACTTATAGCACAATTTTTTTGGCAGGTTTTTTTATAGCCATTGTTATAGCAAGAAAAATAGCAGGCCGCTATCGTCTGGCCAAGGAGGATGTTTTATATGGTGCCATCTATGCGGCGATTGGTATTCTTATCGGCTCTAAACTGTTGTATTGCTTGACAAGGCTTCCGAGCCTGATACAGAAATGGGATGCAGTTGCGGCTGGTTTTGATAAAAATTTCATGCAGACACTGTTATTTTTAATGAATTATTTGTTTGGTGGGCTTGTTTTTTATGGTGGCCTGATTGGTGCCTTTTTGGGGATCTTTTGTTACTGTAAGCAGTATCATTTATCCTACGTTCCGTATATGGATGTGTTTGCACCATTGATTCCATTTGTTCACGGTATCGGAAGAATTGGATGCTTTTGTTCCGGGTGCTGTTATGGCATTGAATACTATGGCCCTTTTGCCATACAGTTTCCGTATAATGAGGCTGTTCCGCAATTAAGTCAGGTGCCGCGTTTCCCCGTGCAGCTTTTAGAGGCGCTTATGAATTTTCTTTTGTGTGGTATTTTATTTTGCCTTATGAAGAAAAAGAATTTGAGAAATGGACGGTTGATGGGAATTTATTTGATTTATTATTCCATTGCCAGATTTTTGTTAGAGATGCTTCGCGGGGATAAAATCAGAGGAAGTATCAGTGTTTTTTCCACCTCGCAGTTAATTAGTTTGATTTTGCTGCCGGTTGGAATTGTTTTGGTGCGTGGAAAATGGGTGGAAAAGCATTGCAAGGAAGAAAAAAGTGGTGTATAATTTTCCATAGAAAAAATTCCGGCGGGACAGGATGACCGGTGAGAAAGATATGGAAGGAAGAAAATTATGTTAGATATCAAATTTGTAAGAGAAAATCCTGATGTTGTAAAACAAAACATTAAAAATAAATTTCAGGAGCACAAACTGCCACTCGTGGATGAAGTGATTGCGCTTGATAAAGAGCGTCGCGAGACACAGCAGAAAGCAGATGACCTTCGTGCTCTTCGTAAGAAAAATTCAAAGATGATTGGTGCGCTGATGGGTCAGGGCAAAAAAGAAGAAGCCGAGGCAATGAAGGAAGAGGTTGCCGGTTATGCCAAAGAACTTTCTGATTTAGAAGCACGAGAGGTAGAAATTGCAGAGGAATTGAATAAGCGCATGATGGTAATTCCAAACATCATTGACCCGAGTGTTCCAATTGGTAAAAATGATACTGAAAATGTAGAAATTGAGAAGTTTGGTGATCCGGTGGTTCCGGATTTTGAAATCCCATATCATGCACAGATTATGGAATCATTTGATGGACTGGATTTGGATTCGGCACGTGACGTTGCAGGAAATGGATTCTATTATCTGATGGGCGATATTGCAAGACTTCATTCTGCAGTTATTTCCTATGCAAGAGACTTTATGATTGACCGCGGATTTACCTATTGTGTGCCGCCGTTTATGATTCGTTCAAATGTTGTAACAGGTGTTATGTCGTTTGATGAAATGGATGCGATGATGTACAAAATCGAGGGTGAAGATTTGTATCTGATTGGTACGAGTGAACATTCTATGATTGGTAAGTTTATCGATAAAATTATTCCGGAGGAGCAGTTGCCAAAAACTTTGACCAGTTATTCTCCATGTTTCCGTAAGGAGAAGGGTGCTCATGGAATTGAGGAACGTGGTGTTTACCGGATCCATCAGTTTGAAAAGCAGGAGATGATTGTTGTCTGCAAACCGGAAGACAGTAAAATGTGGTTTGATAAATTGTGGCAGAACACCGTTGATTTATTCCGTACATTGGATATTCCGGTACGTACGTTAGAGTGTTGTTCCGGTGACTTGGCCGATTTGAAAGTGAAATCGATTGATGTAGAGGCATGGTCTCCACGCCAGAAGAAATATTTTGAAGTGGGAAGCTGCTCGAATTTAGGAGATGCGCAGGCTCGCCGTTTGAAGATTCGTGTTGTCGGTGAAGGTGGTAAGTATTTTGCCCACACCTTAAATAATACGGTTGTTGCACCACCACGTATGTTGATTGCGTTCTTAGAAAACAACTTATGTGAGGATGGTTCAGTTAAGATTCCGAAAGCATTACAGCCATATATGGGCGGTAAAGAAAAAATTGAAGTGAAATAAAAATGACACAGTGTGGTTTTATAGTGAGACTGCACGATGACAGAAGATTCTGCTATCGTGTAGTCTTTGTTCTGTGATTTGAGGAAAGATAAATATAAAAATTTACAAAGAAAGGTGAGAGGAAATGCGAAGCAGCAAAAGATATTTTGCACTGTTATTTCTTCTGTTTGCCCTAGCATTTGCCGGAGTGAATCAGACGAATTATGTGCAGGCAAAGGAGACGACACAAAAGATTTGTCTCTACTTAGGACAAAAGATTACTCTTGCGGATTTGCCGGAAGGGGAAGTGGTTTTAAGTAAAGAGCATGTGGTTGAGGTGTCGGCAAACAAAGTTGTTACGACGATTGGTGCAGGTACGGTTACGATTTCCGTGAAAACGAAGGCGGAGACAGTTGACTATGCAGAAATTGAAGTAAAGAAAAATGAGATTCTTTCGGATTTGAGTTTTAACAGACAGTCGTTTACGGCACATCCTTTGGGTGGTGGCTCTTTTCAGCTGCCGATACCGCAGTTTGAATCGATGACGTGTGTGTGGCAGGCAAGAACGCCGGAAACAGCCACAGTTACACAGGAGGGAATTATTACGCCGGTTCGCGCAGGCTTTGCAGAATTTTCTGTTACGGTTACGGATTCATATGGCGGTGTGTACTCTTTTGTGCTTGGTGTTGAAATTTTGCAGCCCCAATTTACAATCCAAAAGCAGAATTTAGCGAAGGGCTGTCAGACAACACTTTTGTTAGAATCTGTTGCAGGAAATCCGGTTGTTTATCAGACAAGGGATACTTCCATTGTTTCGATTGTTTCCTATAATCAGGCGGGCGTTGTAGTTAAGGCGAAAAAAGTTGGTTCTACTACTGTAGTGGCACAGGTAGATGGCGTTCAGACAGAATGTGTGATTACGGTTACAAACCCGCAAATAAAAAAGGCATATGGTTTTTATCAGAAAAAGAAAAAACTGGCGGTCAAGGTGACTGGGTTAAATGCAGAAAGCCGTCCGGTCTTTCGTTCGTCCGATGTAAAGGTTGCTGTTGTGACAGCTTCAGGAAAGGTGACAACGAAAAAGTATGGAAGTGCTGTGATTTCCTGCGAGGTCGATGGAAAGACAGTAAAGTATTATCTGGCAGTAAGTACGAAAACGGCTGTCCGGGCGATGCGGTATGGTTATAAAAAGATAGGAAAGAAAAAGTACAGTCAGGCAAGGCGGATGGATAAAAACTATTATGACTGCTCCTCTTTTGTTTACCGAACCTATCGTGCGGTAGGAAGATATCTTGTCTGCAAAACAAGCTGGGCGCCGGTGGCGGCGGACATCGGCCACTATTATGTGAGAAAAGGAAAGTCCATTAAGGCAAAGAAAACCTATTCTGAAAAGAAAATGAGACCGGGAGATTTGATTTGCTTTGGCGGCTCGAAGGCAAGAAGAAACGGACGGTATAAGCGAATATACCACATTGCAGTTTACATTGGAAATGGTAAGACAATGGAGAGTAGTTCAACCTATAATAATGTTGTAATAAGAGACAGAGGCGTTTTTAAAAAGAGCGAAATTCCGGTCGTTGTACGCCCATAATTTGTAAAAAAAGTAATTGACGAGTAAAATATCACGTGATACAATAAAGTTCCTTTCGGAAGGAACAGCAAAAAGCAGTGTTTCTCATGCGCAGGGGAAACACTGCTTTTGCTTTATCAGACAGCGTGGTGTTTGTCTGGTGAATCTAATTTCATTTTATCTGTTTATCTGGTAAATGAGAATCGCAGCTATTTACATGATATAAAAAGACAAGAGGGAGGACTGTCTATGAATTTAAAAATGAAAAAAGTAATTGCATGGGTGCTTGTGTGCCTGTGTGTATATGGTTCGATGCCAAAGGAAATGGTGAAAGCAGCTTCAAGCAGTACGATTTATTTTGTGCCGAAGGGGCAGCAGGGGCGGTATACAAGCAATCTCGATGAAGCGTTACAGAGTTGTTCATCACGAGGTGGAGAAATTGTTTTGGAAAAAGATGTACATTATGATTTCCCGGATTTTATTTATTATGATACGATAAATAAGGATACTACTCTTGTAGTGTCAAATGGCGTTACGTTGACAATCGGAAAAAAAGGATTGCGGATGAATGGAACTTTACTGCTTCGCGGTGGAACAGTAGATTTGGAAAAATCGGAGGGGATTTTATATGGTTCCGGAAACGTTCTGGTGTTAGATGGACGTGTGATTAAAAAATCATATTCCGTAAATAAAAACAACAGTTCCACCTGCCTTGAAGCAAAAAGTATTTCATACGGTCAGAAACTGAAAGAGGCACAGATTCCTGAGGATAAAGTTACGTGGTCAATGCCGGTTGAGGGAACGTGGCAGTTTGTGAAAGGAGACTTAGTCCCACAATCGGGAACATCCAATCAGGATATTGTATTTGTGCCGAAATATCCGATGACGTATGATTCCTTATTCTTTACAAAGAGCGGGAAAGTAACGGTAAATGCTGTTATCCCAAGACGACAGGATGAAAAAGAAGTACAGATTTTTGCCGGTCAGAATTTAATGAAAATTCATCCGGACTTGATGTATGTAAGTCCGGTTACCGGCGAAAAGGTAGCAGGTGAATTTACCTTTTCTACGGATGCCAAAGAGTATGATGTTGGAAAACATGAGATATCGGGTGTGTTTACGCCGCAGGATAATAATTATCAGTCGGTTACGGATACAGTGGTTGTTGATATTGTATCGGTGAAACCGGAGCAGGCAGCACCATCGGTTGTCCGCAATCATGGAATCTATGGGGACCGTTTGAATCAGATTCGCTTCCTTGATGGAAAATATAAAAATCCGAAAACGGGGGAAATCATCAAAGGGAGTTTTGAGTGGAAAGATGGCAGCCAGCCATTGAAACTTGGAACCTGCGGGTACACAATGTTATTTATCCCGGATGGGAAAGGTTATGAAACTGTGGAGAGTGAAGTTTTGGTGGAAACACTGCCAAAAGAGATGGAGGAATTTGAATGGCCATCGTGCTCCGATCTTTCCTTTGGTGAGGATTTGTCGAATTCTTCTCTTAGTTTCCAGAAAAATGAATATGGCATTTTCTTCTGGGAGGACGAGAAAGTTTGTCCACCGGTTAAAAATTCAGGTGTCCATGTTGTGTTTCGTCCGGCAGACACCATTCGGTATGACTGGAGCAAGGTGGCAGGGTATGATGAGAAGACAAAGACAATTACATGCTCGATTCCGATTACTGTGAATCCGGTGAAAGGAAAACTGCCGACGATAAAAGCTAAGGAATGGAAAGAAGGCGAAACGGTTTCCGGATGCGCATTGTCGCTTGAGCCTGCGAAAACGGGAACGGTGACATGGAAAAATCCGGTGCAGAAAGCAGATAAATCAGGCTGGTATCCGGTACTCTTTTGCCCGGCAGACTCCGATAATTATGACTGGAGCAGTTATGAGCAGGATGAAAAGGGAAATATCTGTATGCAGGTGTATCTTACTGTGGTACCAAAGCCGACGCCATTGCCAACGTTGACTCCAACGCCGGTACCGACAGAGAAACCATCCCTTACACCATTGCCGGAATCAACGGAAGTACCGTGCACTACTCCTGTCGTACGAGAGAAAAATACATCCAAACAGGGCAGTAATGGAGTGACGGGGACAAAACCGACGACAACTTTTATGATTACGCAGCTTGTATCAAAGACATCGAAGATTCAATCTCCGATTGTTCCGAAAACATCTATTTTGAAATGTAGCAGGAAAGGCGAACGAGTGCTGCTTCGCTGGAAGAAAAAGAAGGGTGTTTCCTATCAGGTTCAGTGGAGCACAAATGTTAAGTTTAAGAAAGCACATAAAAAGAAAGTGAAAAAGAATTACTATGTGATATCGAACAAAAAGATTGGAAAGAACTATTACGTGCGTGTCCGTTGTGTGAAAAAGAAAAATGGAGTGATTTATTATGGAAAATGGAGCAAGGTGAAAAAAGTATCCATGTAACGATTTAGAAATTTTCTGTTAGAAAAAAGCAGGGAGCAATGATTTTGTGCGAGCACAGTTATTGTTCCCTGCTTATGTTTGAATTCGTTCTATTTTAGTATTTCATATCTTTTAAAATGTCACAGAAGTCAAAGGTTGCAAAATAATCCTGTGGAGTTTCTCCGCGGCGAATCATCTGCACGCTGCCATCTTCTTTGAGAAGAAGCTCCGGCGATTTCAGTTTACCGTTGTAGTTATAACCCATAGCATATCCATGAGCACCGGTATCGTGGATAACCAGATAATCTCCGATGTCAATCTTTGGAAGCATACGGTCTACGGCAAATTTATCATTGTTCTCGCAAAGAGAACCGGTGACATCGTATTTGTGGTCACATGGTGCATTTTCTTTGCCGAGGACGGTGATATGATGATAAGCACCGTACATAGCCGGACGCATCAAATCACAGGCACAAGTGTTCAAACCAACATATTCTTTGTAAATATGTTTCTGATGAATGCATTTTGTTACGAGATTGCCATAAGGTCCAAGCATGAAGCGGCCAAGTTCAGTAAAGATAGATACATCACCAAGTCCTGCCGGTACCAAAATTTTCTCAAACTGTTTGCGGACACCTTCACCGATTACCGCAATGTCGTTTGGTTCTTTGTCTGGTGTATATGGAATACCAATACCACCGCTCAAGTTGATAAATGTAATATTGGCACCTGTTTTCTCTTTCAATTCTACTGCGAGTTCAAACAGGATGCCGGCAAGCGTCGGATAGTATTCGTTGCTTACGGTGTTACTGGCAATGAAAGCATGAATACCAAAGTTTTTAGCACCCAGTTTCATTAATTTTTTGTACCCCTCAATTATCTGCTCTTTGGTGAAGCCATATTTGGCATCTCCGGGATTGTCCATGATGTCTGTGCCGAGTTCAAATACGCCACCCGGATTATAACGACAGCAGATGGTTTCCGGAATCCCAACATTTTCTGCTAAAAAGTCAATGTGGGTAAAATCGTCTAGATTGATGTAAGCACCGAGTTTACTTGCTTTTTCATACTCAGCAAGTGGTGTCACATTTGAGGAAAACATGATGTCATTATCATGAAATCCAAGGGATTCTGAAAGCATTAATTCGGTCAGAGAAGAGCAGTCAACTCCGCAGCCTTCTTCCTGTAAAATTTTAAGGATAAATGGGTTTGGTGTTGCTTTTACTGCGAAATATTCGCGATAACCCTTGTTCCATGAAAATGCCTTCTTCAAAGCGCGGGCATTTTCGCGGATTCCTTTTTCGTCATAAATATGAAATGGAGTCGGATAAGTTTTTTCAATTTCCTTAACCTGATCCAAAGTTAAAATTGTTTTCTTTTCCATGGTGAAAATTCCTCCAAATGATGTAGTGGGAATTACTTTAATTTCTCGCCGGTGAGTAATTCGTAAGCCTCCAGATACTTGTCAATGGTTTTCTTGGCAACATCTTCCGGAAGTTCCCAATTGTGGTTTCCTTTGTTTTCTTTGAGCCAGTCTCTTGCGAACTGTTTGTCAAAGGATGGCTGGCCGTGACCCGGCTCATATCCTTTGGCAGGCCAGAAACGGGAACTATCCGGTGTCAGCATTTCGTCACCGAGAACAATGTTTCCATTTTCATCAAGACCAAACTCAAATTTTGTATCGGCAATGATAATACCTTTTTTCAATGCATAATCTGCACATTTTTTATAGAGTTCAATAGTACAGTCTTTAATCTGCTTTGCATAATCTGCACCTTTTCCGGGGTGAAGCTTTTCAAGTATTTCAACTGTATCTTCAAATGTAATATGCTCATCATGATCTCCAATGTCAGCCTTTGTAGTCGGTGTATAAATTGGTTCAGGGAGCTTGTCTGACTCTTTAAGTCCTTCCGGAAGTTTGATTCCGCACACTGTACCATTTTCCTTATAGCTCTCCCATCCGCTTCCTGTGATATATCCACGAACAATACACTCTATAGGAAGCATATCAAGTTTTTTACACATCATACTGTTTCCGTCAAACTTTTCATCCTTGAAAAATTCAGGCATATCTTTTACGTCGACTGAAATCATATGATTTGGAACAATGTCCTTTGTAAAATCAAACCAGAACTTTGACATCTGTGTAAGTATGGCACCCTTTTTTGTCACTTTGTTTTTAAGAATAACATCAAATGCTGATATTCTGTCTGTTGCAACAATAATAAGGCTGTCGCCATTGTCATAAACCTCACGTACTTTTCCTTCCTTAATCGGTGAAAATTCCTTCATAGTGTATGTCCTCCATTATTTATGTTTGTTTTTTATCTATTTTAGATTATTACCATCATTTTGTAAAGCGGCAAAAAATTCTTCCAGTATCCTTTCAAGATATAACTGATCATCAATTCCCATAGTCTCCCTTGAAGAATGCATTGCAAGAACAGGCACCCCTATATCGAGCATTCTGATAGGCAGATTTGCCACTGCAATAGCTCCAAGTGTACTTCCTCCCGGAATATCCGAACGGTTTACAAATCTCTGATATCTTATATTGTATTTTTCGCACAAACTCTTAATAATTCCAATTACTACAGGGTCACTCGCGTATCTTTCTGCCGCCGAAGTTTTTATTCCAAATCCATGATTTAAGAGAAGTTTGTTTGTCGGATCATTTTTCTCCGGCACATTAGGATGGATTGCATGTGCAACGTCAACTGAAAGACCTATTCCATTTGCAAATGCACATTCCATTGTCTCGTTGTCATAATCAAAGTTCTTAAAAATCCTCTTAATTATACTTCTTGTGAGTATTGAGCCTGCACCCTGCTTTGTCGCACTTCCGACTTCCTCGCTGTCATACACAACAGCTATATTGATACCATTTACAGGTACACTTTTCTTTATTCCTTTTATACATGCCTGAACCGATGTAAGATTATCAAGTCTTCCTGCCGAAAAAAGTTCTCCTGAAATTCCTAAACTGCACGGTGTCTCAACCGGATATAAAAACATATCATAATCAAGAATATCTTTGGCGTCCACACCGATTTCTTTGGCAAGTAGATCCATGAAAGTTGTATCTTTGTTCAGATATTCATTCAGTGTGCCGAGGATAGGCAGCAGATGCTTTTGGTTGTCGATAGGAGCACCGTTTTCGTTGATGGCGCGATTCATATGAATAGCCAGATTCGGCAGATAAACAGCGGGACGTTTCAGATCCACAAGATGGCTGACCGGACG
>ENA-OPWD01002264-OPWD01002264.1-human-gut-metagenome-genome-assembly--contig:-NODE-2264-length-11506-cov-1.591913_pt1 | contig 11506 bp, 10 predicted proteins | sample MGYA00241502_ERZ501996 | MGnify/ENA primary metagenome ERZ501996 (study PRJEB25962, sample SAMEA2042011) | human gut metagenome | biome: human gut; feature: human-associated habitat; material: faeces... | reverse complement strand
GGATCTTAGCCTGTGTTCCTTCTGCTGATCCGGTATCTGCCAGTCTCTCATCAATATCTTTCTTTTCACTGTCTGCCCTGTCAATAATATCCATAAACTCATCTACAGACGATGCATTGCGAAGAGATTCTGTAAACTCCTCATCCATCAGCATAACAGACAGCTTGCTTAACACATCCAAATGCACATTGTCCTTTGTGTTTGGCGCTGCAATCAAAAACAGCAGTGTAACAGGTTCACCGTCAAGTGAATCAAAATCTACTCCATTTTTGATGACCATTGCCGCAAGTCCCGGCTTGTCAACTGCATCACACTTTCCATGCGGAATTGCAATTCCCTCACCAATTCCTGTTGTGCTTTCTTCTTCTCTCAGATAAACCTGCTTTTTGTAAGCTTCTCTGTCGTTTATCTTGCCGCTTTTTACCATGAGGTCTATAGCCATATCAAGTGCTTCCGACTTAGACCCAGGTGCAAGGTCAAGACTTATACTCTTTACATCCAATAAATCTGTTATTCTCATGCTCATCTCCATCCTTTCTTCTGTAAACCTTTAAACGGTTATACTAAATATTTTAAATCCACCCTCTTAAGTGACTCCTCAACTTCCGGTTTTGTTGCTAAGTAATCAGACGCCGCACTCGCACCGCCTGTTGCCATAGCCATACTGAATGCATAATCATAATTTTTCTTTTCAAGCCAGCCTGCTATAAAGCCTGCAACTGAAGAATCCCCTGCTCCCACTGAATTTTTAACTACAGTTGTAGTTGCCTTTGTCGCAACAACCCTGCCGTCATCACTTACCAATACTCCACCTTTTCCTCCCATGGAAACAAGAACATTTACTGCACCCATCTCCTGAAGTTTCTTTGCGTATGGTACCACATCATCCCACTCTGACAGCTCAACATCAAATATTTCTCCAAGCTCATGATGATTTGGCTTTATTAAAAATGGGTGATATTTCAATACGTTTAATAAAAGGTCTTTCGTCGCATCAACAATTATAGTGACTTTCCTGTCATAAAGTTTTTCCATAATCTGCTCATAAATGTCAGATGGCATCGTTGCCGGAATACTTCCCGCAAGTACAAGAATGTCCCCTTCTTTAAGAACCATCAATCTTTCCATGAGCATGTCAAGCTGCTCTTTTGGAATATCAGGACCCTGACCGTTTATTTCCGTTCCGTCAATAGATGAAAGTTTAAGATTTATTCTTGATATTCCTTCTTTCATCTTTACAAAGTCTGTATGAATACCAGTCTCTTCCAGTTCCCTGACAATCTCATCTCCGGTAAATCCTGCTACAAATCCAAGTGCTGTACTGCTTATTCCAAGATTTTTCAAAACAATTGAAACATTTGTACCTTTTCCACCCGGGAGCATAAGTTCACTCGATGTACGATTTGTATAACCAAGTTTAAAGTCATCAACTGTAACAATATAATCCAGCGAAGGATTTAAAGTAACCGTATATATCATATTCGTCCTTTCTGCCGTTTCTCATAAACGACTGTTTTTGATTTGTTGAACACATTATACAATCATATCTAATCAAAATCAATCAAATTTATTCACAAATCACCAACTTATTTTTTGTGCAATATATACAAAAAAAGAGCAAATACCTCTTATAGTATCTGCTCTCTTTATATAATTATTCTTTTTTTCATTCATTTACGCTCAAATTCATTATAACTAAGTCACTTTTTATTTTTCAAAAAAAAGAAGCCTTTCAAGACTTCTGATAAGCAATGCGGAAGAAGGGACTTGAACCCTCACGTCGTTGCCAACACTAGATCCTTAGTCTAGCCTGTCTGCCAATTCCAGCACTTCCGCATTTATTTCTGTTCGTTGTCACGAACAAGATATATACTACCAGCTTTTTTTACAGTTGTCAACACTTTTTTTCATATTTTTATAATTTATATTTTTACTATTCGACATATATAAACCGATTTTCTTTTCCGTTTCACTTGTCTTTTAGTACACTATAATGATATAATTTAACATATAATATTTATTAAAGGGGTGGCTTTTTAAGCCTGTTTGAATTGATTTACATATATAATTTATGTTAAAGAGGGGGTGGACTGAAATGAAAACAAAAAAAGTATTTACCGCTAATCTCGTACCCGGAATGGTCATCGCAGAAGCAGCATACACAAGCGACAATCATCTGGTTATACAGAGCAATACCGAGATTACTGAAGATATAATCGATAAATTAAAATATTATTCAATAAAGACGGTTCGCATATATCTGAATGAACCTAATGAAACAAATAAATCCAAAACAAATAAAATTGAACCAACTTATTTTGAACGAATTGAACAATCCGAAGATTTTAAAAAATTTCAAAACGAGTTTAATGCCTGTCTTGAAGGTTTTCAAAAAACACTTAACAATATAATTATCAAAAGTAGTGATGGACTTGTCGATGAGATGCTCTCCGAGATTGAAAGTGTCTTAGAAAAATCAAGAAACCCGCTCCATTTGCTTGAAATGATGCAGTGTATGCGTGGATATGATGACCTTACATATACACATTCCATCAATGTTGCACTCATAAGCAATGTTATAGGAACATGGATGAACCTTGGTCACGACGATATAGAAACCCTGATGATTGCTGGTATGCTTCATGATATTGGAAAACTGCGTATTCCTCCTGAAATCATCCAAAAACCGGGACATCTTACTGATGAAGAATATGAGATAGTCAAAAAGCATCCTCAATATGGATATGACATTTTGTCTACGAAAAACCTTAATCCAAAAATAAAGCTTGTTGCACTCCAGCATCATGAAAGATACGATGGAAAAGGTTATCCATACGGCTTAAAAGGAAATGAAATAGACCTTTTTTCCGGAATAGTTGCCATTGCGGATGTCTATGATGCCATGACTGCCGACAGAGTTTACAGAAAAGGTATTTGCCCGTTTCCTGTTCTTGAACATATGGAACTTCAAAAAGAGTTATACGAACCGGGTGCTTTATTTAAATTTATCGAAAGAACAGTCGAGGCATACATCAACACAGAAGTTCTTCTCTCAAACGGTGATGTCGGACGTGTTGTTTTATTAAACAAAAGTTTTCTTTCAAGACCGATTGTTATATCCGGTGATAAAACTTATGATTTATCTAAAGATTTTCATTTACAGATTGAAGCTTTACTTTAAATTTGGAATTCTATAATAAAAATAGCCGCAGAAAACACGATAAAATCGTGATATTCTGTGGCTATTTTTTTGAATATTTTAAGCAGTGTTTGAAGTTGCCTTATACTCTATAATTTAGGCAGATATATAAACATAAGATACGCCCATCTTGCTACCATTCCCGTTATGATAACAACTATCTGAAGTATAATATCAAACCATTTTCTCTTTACTTTCTGCTCTCCTGTTTTTGCATCTTCCTCTATGAGGTCAATTTTTGGGGAACTTCTCTTTATAATCCATATATAAAAACCTACAACAACAAAATATCCCAAAAACATGACCGCACCCAGAAGCTGTGACAAACCGTCACCTTTAGGGCTGTATGCCGCCGCACTTCCCGATGCATTTATCAGCTTTGTGAAAGCAGAATAAAGATAATCGAGAGAAATATATCCCAATACCAGACTGATAACAGAAAAAATCAATCTCTTCCACCATTTCATCATGCGATAATTCCTCCCGTTCAATGCTTTCTACGCATATTCATCAAAATTCATTCCCGACAATATCATACTATCTCTCTCCATTTTTGAAATTTCGTATGGATTGTCAGTGTTGTTATATGAAACGCTCTGCACATCTGCATATCTTGCCTTAACTTCATTCGCTTCTTTTGTGTCATATGTTTCACTTGTTTTGTCATCACCATAAACTACAGCATACTTTGCTTTGTTCTCCTGTTCTTCAACCGCAGGTGTCCGATTTATCTTTTTTACCGGCGTAACAGGACTATTCTGTACCTGATTAAAATTTGAATTTCCGTATGTGTATATACTGCTTATATTGTTTACGTTATTTATACCACTAATCTGCATATACATCCCTCCTAATTATCTTCAATTATACTCTCCATTTTCATTCAATGCAAGGGATTTTGCTATTACGAATTACTTTCGCTGTAGCTGGCAATATAAACTTTCCGGCTCATCGACCGACTCTCGTCTCAGAAAATATCATACAACTTCTATCTCCATATCAAACGGATTCAAAGTAATTTTCTCTTTGCCGATTACGACTTCCTGCTTTTTTTCTGTATTATTAAATATGAAACGCCACTTCTTTTCTCCGTAACGGTAAGTTATTTCTACTCCTTTCGGAATGTTTTCTACAATATCAAGTCCATGTTCTTCTGCCATTGTTTTAGCAAAGCCAATGCTTGCGTCACGGTTTAATACGCTTGCAAAATAATACACTTCTCCATTGCCATATTTGTTTCTGGTGACAGCGGGAGCATCCTTATAAAACTGTTCATTATATCTTGCGAGAACTTCCACATTATCATTTTCTTCTATAATGTCACACCAGCGTTTTCCGTAAATAATATTGTTTTGTTCATCTCTTATCGCAACTTTCATTCCATCAGGAAGTACATCATATTCAGTCACTTTTATTCCCGCAAGTTTTGAATAAACTGTAGGAAGTTGTTCCATAATGCATTTATTGTTATAATCCCTTTCGCCGGAACGATTTGTCAAAATGACTGCTGCCCCATTGTCCGCCGCTTTATATAAATTTGCTGTTGTCTCCTTATTCTCAACAAACATCGTTGGTGCAACTATTATTTTGTAATCATCAAGGTTTTGCGTCTGATTTATAATATCAACTCCAAGTCCAAGACAGGTAAATGCATCGTGCCATTGCTTCATCTGCTCAAAATAATGCATTTCCTGAGCCTGATGCTGATTTTTAAATGCATACTCATTATCAGACGAATACAATATTGCAATTTTATTTCTGCAGACCGTTGTGCTAAGTCCCTGAATTTCTTTTACTTTATTGCATAATTCACAAAATTCTTTATATCTTCTTCCCGGGACATTACTGTGGTCTATTATTCCCTGCCAGTACATTTCAGCTCCTGAGACTGCTGTTCTCCATCTGAAATGAATAACCGCATCTGCACCGTGCGCTATTGCCTGAAGCGAATACCCTTTAAGCATTCCGGGCTGTATTGCCCTTGACATCGGCGTCCAGCTTCCTACTATTCCACTGAGCTGCTCCATAATCCAAAAGTTCTTATTCTTAATTCCACGCATAATGTCAAGATGAAATCCGTGTGAGTAAAGTGTTTCTTCATCTTTTGGCAATGTTATTGCCGGATAATTGTCAAATGAAACAATATCAAGTTCATTAAACATATCATAAAAATCCGGCATGTTAGCACACAGCCATGTATTTGTTGTGATAAGTTTATCAGGTGAAATTTTTCTTATTATATCCGACTGGAATGCCACATAATCGCATGTACTGTCAGACGCATATCTGTTAAAATCAAGATTAAGTGACGGATTAAGCCATTTGTCATTTTCATTCATAGGAGGCATAACCTGTGAAAAATCACTGTATTCACCACTCCATACATTGTTCCCGTATGCCTTATTTACTGTCTGAACTGTTCCGTATTTTTTTCTGACCCAGTTTCTGAAGCTTTCTTTGCAAACATCACAGCAACAATGATTTGCTTCAAGTTCATTATCTATCTGATAACCAATTACGCTTTTATTATCTTTGTATCTGTCTGCCATCTTAACTATAATCTTTTTTGAAAGTTCCCTGTAAACAGGACTGTTAAGACAACGGTGTCCTCTTATCCCTGTCTGAATTTTCTTTCCCGTCTTGTCAACCTGAACAATTTCGGGATACTTTTCAAAAAGCCACTGCGGAGGTGTGTTTGTCGGGGTACACAAAATCACATACATATCCCTCTCGCCGAAAAGTTGTACGGCTCTGTCAAGCCATTCAAAGTCAAATTTTTCCTCCTCCGGTTCAAGTCTGCACCATGCAAACTCTGCCATTCGCACAATTTTAACCCCGGCGTCATACATCATATCCGCATCCTTAACCCAAAGAGCCTCATCCCAGTGCTCAGGATAATAATCCACACCTATATTTATACCCTCAGGAAAATTTACAATATTATTATCTGCCATTTGTACCTCACTTTTCTAATATTCCAATTTTTTAATCTCCAAAAGCTGGTCTCTGAGTTTTGCTGCCAATTCAAAATTAAGTTCTGCCGCCGCTGTATGCATCTGTTTCTTAATTTTTGCGACAAGCTTATCGATTTCTTTTTCACTCATCGACTCAATGTCTTTAACTATATCGTCACTGCTTGTTTCTACCTTCTTTGAAATACTTATCAAATCTCTGACGGCTTTTTTAATAGTCTGCGGTGTAATTCCATGTTCCTCATTATATTCTGCCTGTATTTTTCTTCTTCGATTTGTCTCATCTATGGCATTTCTCATAGAATCAGTTATGACATCCGCATACATGATAACTCGTCCGTCTGCATTTCTCGCCGCTCTTCCTATCGTCTGAATAAGTGAAATCTCTGAGCGCAAAAATCCCTCCTTGTCGGCATCAAGAATAGCCACAAGTTCAATCTCAGGAATATCAAGTCCCTCTCGCAAAAGATTGATCCCCACAAGTACATCGAATACATCCATTCGCATATCTCTGATTATCTCTGATCTCTCAAGCGTATCTATATCAGAGTGAAGATATCTTACTCTTATTCCAATCTCTTTAAGATAATTTGTAAGATCCTCCGCCATCTTCTTTGTAAGTGTATTTATCATAACCTTATTTCCGGCATCAAGTGTTTTTCTTATCTCCCCCACAAGGTCATCAATCTGTCCTTTTACAGGTTTAACCGTAATCTCAGGGTCAAGCAAACCCGTTGGTCTGATAATCTGCTCAACCCTTGCAAGTTCATGCTCTTTCTCATATACATTCGGTGTTGCTGAAACAAAAAGCATCTGATTTATGTGGCTCTCAAATTCATCAAAGTTGAGAGGTCTGTTATCAAGTGCCGATGGCAGTCTGAAACCGTATTCTACGAGTGTATTTTTTCTTGAACGGTCACCTGCATACATTCCCCTTATCTGAGGTATCGTGATATGAGACTCATCAACCATGATAATAAAATCATCAGGGAAATAATCTAACAACGTATGCGGTGGCTGTCCCGGCTTTAATCCCGACAAATGTCTTGAATAGTTTTCTATCCCCGAACAAAATCCAGTCTCACGAAGCATCTCTATGTCAAAATTTGTTCTCTCAGAAATTCTTTGTGCCTCAAGAAGTTTATCCTGGCTTCTAAATTCTTTTACTCTGTATTCAAGTTCATTTTCAATGCCTATAATGGCTCTGTTCATATTGTCTCTGTCTACTACATAATGTGATGCCGGGAATACTACCATGTGTTCAAGTTCAGCTTTTATCTCTCCAGTCAGTACATCTATCTGAGTAATTCTGTCAACTTCATCCCCGAAAAATTCAACTCTAAATGCCATATCCGACTCCGAAACCGGAAATATTTCAAGCACATCACCACGAACTCTAAATGTACCACGTTTAAAGTCCATGTCATTACGCGCATACTGAATTTCAACAAGCTTTTTAATAACCTCATCCCTGTCTTTCATCATACCAGGTCTTAAAGACACTGTCATGTTCTGATAATCTATCGGACTTCCAAGACCGTATATACATGAAACACTCGCTACAATGATAACATCTTTTCTCTCTGTCAGTGCGGCTGTAGCTGAATGTCTCAATTTATCTATCTCGTCATTTATAGATGAATCCTTTTCTATATAAGTGTCTGATGACGGAACATACGCCTCCGGCTGATAATAGTCATAATAAGACACAAAATATTCAACGGCATTTTCAGGAAAGAACTCTTTAAATTCTCCATACAGCTGTGCCGCCAATGTTTTATTATGCGCAATTATAAGCGTCGGCTTATTCAATTTTTCTATGATATTTGCCATTGTAAAAGTTTTTCCTGAACCTGTAACCCCAAGCAACGTCTGGAACTGGTCACCCTCTTTAAACCCCTTCACCAATTCTTCAATAGCCTGCGGCTGGTCGCCGGTCGGTTTATATTCAGAATGTAATACAAAATTATCCATATTGTCATGCCTCCTCTTCAAACGATTAGTAATTCTACCTTACATCACCTGTTTTTTCATCAGCCTTCCGGCTAACGAAATAAGTTTTCAAAATAATCAAGAGCAGCTTCCACCTGATTATCAACTTTTATTCCCGTCTCTTTTAATTTCGTCATTTTCCCTGTATATTCAACTTTCATATCAGGTTCAAATCCTTTTCCGTGAATATTGTTCCCTTTCGGCGTGTAATATTTTGATGTTGTAAATTTTATTGCTGTTTTGTCCTGAAGTTCAAATGATGACTGTACTATACCCTTTCCAAAAGTCTTTGTCCCTATAAGCTTTGCCTTTCCATAATCCTTAAGTGCACCGCTAAACACCTCAGACGCACTTGCGGAATTGCCATTTACAAGTATGACAATAGGTACATTTACCTCCTGTTTATCCTTTGTGTAATATTCCTGTGCCATACCTTGCTTATCTTTTGTGTAAACCACAAGTTCTTTCGGAAGCAGCCTGTCAAGCATTCCTATTGCAGTATTTAAAAGTCCTCCGCCATTGTCCCTAAGGTCAATTATAAGACCTTTTTCACCTTTATTCTCCAAATCGTCAACAGCTTTTATAAATTGTTTCTCAGTTACCTCTTCAAAACCGCTTACAGAAATATAGCCTATATTATTATCAAGCATCTTGTATGAAACAGTATTATCCCTTATCACTTTTCGCTCTATTTTCATCTTTAATAACTGAGCAGCATTTTTCCTTTGCAGTGCAATTTCAACACTTGTGCCCTCTTTTCCTTTTACTTTTGACACAATATATGAAATATCTTTGTTTTCAATATTTTCTCCGTCAACCTCGACCAAAATATCCCCCTTTTTTACTCCCGCTTTTTCAGCAGGTCCGCCGGACACAACACCTATTATAGTGAGAACACCTGTCTTTGAATTTTGAGACATATATGCGCCAATTCCACAAAATACGCCGCTTGATTTTTCAGAAATATCCTCATATTCATCCTTTGTATAATATGCCGCATATTTGTCATCAAGACCATTTAATATTCCCTTATATATCGAATCCGCCATCTTTTCATAATCTATATTATTCAGATAATACTTATCTATATAAGCAGACAGCAGATTTACCTTATCTTTAATTTTTTCCGCCTGCTCATCCGTAACCTGGCTGCTGCCTGTTTTTATTGCTGAATTTAAATCAAGCCTGCCTGTATACAATCCAACCGTTACAAGCACAACAAAACAGGTAACAGTCACTATAACTCCCATTAAAACGCCTTTTATATAACTTAATGTTTCTTTTTTATTATTCATATAATCACTCTTCCAATCAGTTTTTGATATTGTTTACTGCTAATAAAATATATATGTTGTTGGTTTCAAAAATATTTTACCCCTGTCTCCGGCAGTGTCAGCTCGATGGCATCTGCGGCAACAGGGGTATTTTTTATTTTTCAATATTAAAACTCAAATGTTTCCATATATTTCATATATTTAACAACCATCAACGCAATCTTAAATGTAATCGCATCATCAAACACTCTCAAATCAAGTCCTGTGCTCTTTTCGAGCTTGTCAAGTCTGTATACAAGTGTATTTCTGTGAATATAGAGCTGTCTTGAGGTCTCTGATACATTCAGGCTGTTTTCAAAAAATTTGTTTATCGTTGCGATAGTTTCCTCGTCGAAATCGTCCGGTGTCTTGTCACCGAATATCTCACCTATAAACATCTTGCAAAGGGGCATTGGCAGCTGATATATCAATCTTCCTATCCCAAGACTGCTGTATGCAATAACTTAGTGCTAAAGAAAATCTTTCCTACGTCAAGTGCCATCTTTGCTTCCTTGTAAGAACGTGAGACATCTTTTATCTCATTTACGATAGTTCCATAAGACACATGAACACTTATCATCGCCTCTGTGTTTAACATATCAAGAATGACATTTGCTGTCTTATCCATGTCCTCATAGCCTTCATTTTCTTGAAGCTCTTTGACAAGAATAATGTTTTTTTCATCAACCTGAGTTATAAAGTCTCTTGTCTTTCCTGCAAATAATCCCTTTACAGTTTCTAAAGCGTTTGAATCTTTTTCATTTTTTGTCTCTATCAAAAATACTACTCTATTTACACTTGTGTCTATATGAAGTTTCTTTGCACGATTGTAAATATCAACCAAAAGAAGATTATCAAGCAAAAGATTTTTTATGAAATTATCTTTATCATAGCGTTCCTTGTATGCAACAAGAAGGTTCTGAATTTGAAATGCCGCAAGTTTTCCGACCATATACACGTCATCACTGTCACCCTTTGCAAGAATAACATATTCAAGCTGATGGTCATCAAAAACTTTGAAAAACTGGTACCCCTGAAGTACCTGACTGTCTGCCGGAGACTCTACAAATGCCATAACTGCATCTTCATACTCTTCAACATTATTTATTGTCGTAGCTAATGCTTTCCCCTCTGTGTCCATAACACATATATCAATTCTGGTAATATTCTTAAGTCCATCTATTGTTGTCTGTAAAACCTGATTAGATATCATATATTCCCTCCAACATTTATCATCTATATTTTACTTACCGCAGTTTACACTATAAAACTACACAGCATCCTACTTTTTAACTCCATTATTAAACTATACCATCAATTTGCACAAAAGTAAATACTACATAAAACAATATATCCATATTTACCATATCATCATACTAAAAAATTGTGCATTTTAACAAAAACCACCTTCCCTGTAAAAATATATATCATAAAATTCACGTCCAAAAAAGAACCGTCACAAAATCGTGACGGTTCTTTAAATAGAACTGTATATTTAAAATACATAACATTCTTTTAAAACTAGTTTGTAATAACTTTCTCTGTTTCCTTGTCGAATACATGAATCTTGCTTGTGTCAAGCGCAATCTTGATTGTATCGCCAGGACGAGCTGTTGTACGAGGATTTACACGAACTGTGATGTCAAATCCTTCTACTGTGAAGTATAAGAATACTTCGGCACCAAGCATTTCGTAAACTTTTACAGTAGCTTCAAGAACATTGTCTGTACCGTTGTTTACATAAATCTCTTCATCCTTGATATCCTCAGGACGAATACCCATGATAACATCCTTATCAATATATCCGCCTTCAACAAGCTTCTCAGCTTTTCCTTCAGGAAGTTTAACTGAGTATGTACCAAACTCAAGTTTAACGTCTGAACCGTCTTTAACTGCTTTACAGTTGATGAAGTTCATCTGAGGTGATCCGATGAATCCTGCTACGAACAGGTTGCATGGTGTATTGTAAAGTGCCTGTGGTGTATCTACCTGCTGAACAACTCCGTCTTTCATAACAACGATTCTTGTTC
>ENA-OPWD01002262-OPWD01002262.1-human-gut-metagenome-genome-assembly--contig:-NODE-2262-length-11522-cov-2.670969_pt1 | contig 11522 bp, 10 predicted proteins | sample MGYA00241502_ERZ501996 | MGnify/ENA primary metagenome ERZ501996 (study PRJEB25962, sample SAMEA2042011) | human gut metagenome | biome: human gut; feature: human-associated habitat; material: faeces... | reverse complement strand
CAAATGGGCGATATGTAGCAGCCAATAGCCTATTGATTTTGGTTGATGGAGAAAACTCTGGTGAAGTGTTCAGAACGCCGATTGAAGGTTATCAAGGCAGCACATTCAAGCAACTACATATCAATGAAAATATGCTTGCAGAGTACATCTTACACGTTATAAACCTGCATCGTAAAGCATTGCGTGAAAACAAAGTAGGTTCGGCAATACCTCATCTGGATAAGAAGCTATTTAAGGCAATAGAAGTACCCGTACCACCTTATGATGAACAAGTAAGAATTGTAACTGTGATAAATTCAATGCATAGTAAATTGGATGCAATAATGGAGAATTTATAAACTCTCCATTATTGCATCAAGTTTTTCAAACATTGCGTTTGCTGCATTGATTATACGCTTTTGTTCTTCTTTTGGTGGTATTGGTATGCAAAGTTTAGAGTATTCTGAAATCCAATAACGCTTATGAGTGTCACCAATGAGCCGTGTTATGTTCATAAACATAGCAACATATTCAATTTCTATATCATCTGCTACTTTTAAGATTTTCATAGCAGATGATTTCACCTTGAATGGAAAATCAACGAGTTTAGAATCTGTGGTGAAGTCATCAAAAATGATACAGGGCGTATTCTGATAAATGCCTTCTGTTTCGTTGGTATATCCTATTACAAAAGACTTCCCTGCCGTTAAAACAGGGGTTAAATATCTGTCGTCATAATCAGTTGAATTGACTATATAGGCTTGTGGTTGTTCGTATTCAACTATGTCCTCTAATCGGCATTTGCACCACCCGTCAGGCAACTGCGGATAATGCCCGTTAGGTTGCGCTTTATATTGTTATCGTATTCATCAAAAATTAATGTATATGATAACAAAATTCAAAGACTATCTTGCCAAAACGAATTTGGCAAAGAACACCGTAGCATCGTATGTGTGGACGGTGAACTACTTTCTCAGTCACTATGGAGAAGTGAACAAGAAAAACCTGTTGGCCTATAAGGGCTATCTGGTGGAAAACTTCAAACCGCAGACCGTCAATCTCCGTTTGCAAGGCATCAACAAGTATCTGGAGTTTACCAAGCACGACAGGCTGAAAGTGAAGTTTGTCAAAGTGCAACAAAAGAACTTTTTAGAGAATGTCATCAGCGATGCCGATTACAAGTTTCTGAAAGCTCAGTTGAAGGCTGACGGTTACGAGGATTGGTATTTCGTAGTATGGTTCATGGCGGCGACAGGTGCACGGGTAAGCGAGTTGTTGCACATAAAGGTTGAACACGTGAAAGTGGGTTATCTCGACCTTTACAGCAAAGGTGGCAAAGTGCGCCGTTTATACATTCCCAAAAACTTGCGGAGTGAAGCTTCATTATGGCTGAAAAGAAAGGGTATCACGAGCGGCTATCTCTTTCTCAACCGTTTTGGGCAGCGCATAACGACACGCGGTATTGCCCAACAGTTAAAGCATTTTGCCGATAAATATGGATTGAACCGTGATGTTGTTTATCCTCATTCTTTTCGTCACCGTTTCGCCAAGAACTTCCTTGACCGTTTCAACGACCTTGCTTTATTGGCCGACCTTATGGGACATGAAAGCATAGAAACCACTCGCATCTACCTGCGCCGCACCGCCAGCGAACAGCAGAAAATTGTCGATAAGGTAGTAAATTGGTAATAACGTAGCCTTAGAAGCGCATCTTATCACGCTTCTAAGGCATTTTCAATGTTATCAAGAACGGAAAACAGCTCTTCAATCTTTAACACTATTCTATCTTGTTCTTTTCGTGGCGGTAATGGCATTCCTATTTTATGCAATTCATTGGACGACAACCCTAGCAATCCAATGCCTTTACCTCCTATTCGATTATGTTCTTTCAAGAACCGTAAAACATAATAATAAAATGAGACATTCAAGTCTCCTTTAGGACGCAATCTATGAATGTGATTCTGAATGCAGATATTGTAATCAAAATTCCATATTGCAGAACGGCCAACATCTCCGCCTTCACATACAAGTAAGTCACCCTTTTGAACAGTACATTTTTCTAACTCATTATCCCTAAAAGGCATTTGTTTAACAAGAGACAAGTCAAACTGATTCCAATACACATTGGATGTTGTAAGATAGTTTCTCAATACACCTTCTTTGTTTGATGAGTTAAGAGCCTTTCCCGTATTATGATAGAATATATCTCCTAGAATTACATCAATCCAACCAACGGGATAATGCCCGTTATCACAAGTGATTTCGGCTTTCGGGTTGATGCGTTTTAGCAGTTCCGATGCTGGCTCGTCATTCGGGTTTTGCAGAACGAGCTTGCCGTGAATGGCAAGGTCAAGAATTTTGCTTTTGGTTTGTCTAATTGCTGTTTGTAAGTCAGATTTGTCTTGTTCTATCTGGTCTATTAAGGCAAACCAATACTCGATTTCTTCAACGATGCGTTGCTGCTCAGCAAAAGGAGGAAGAGGAATATGTAAGTCTGTAAATATCTCTTTGTGAACTCTTTGTTGTCCAACTACACCTTTGAAATATTTAGTGCCTTCTTTGACATACCAATCTGATTTGAAAAGATAAAGATAGAATTTTGTGTAAACTTTAATTGGTCTGAGAATAACTAATTCTGTTGTTCCTGCGCCATAAGTATTAGGAAGATTTTTGAATATCGTTGATTTACGATTTTCAAAGCATGGCGATATTTTCGCTATGCCAATATCTCCATTTTGAAAGTGACAATACCCCCTTTTGACATCTTTCCATGTACGTTCTTCATAGAAATGATTCCCTGAAAATCCATCCTCGACAAGTGCCATTGGAATAAATCCGACTTTCATATTATCATCTAATTCTGATTTCGGATTCAATAAAAACAAATCTGAAACAGAAACCATATACCAAGAATTTGGTACCTCAAGCTTCACCTGCTCATAATGGGGCGTATCAGAAGTCTTTGCAGACTTTCTACTTCTCTTTATCTTTCCCTCTTTTATCAACTGCTCTTTTTCTACCTTGATGCGTTCAAGCAGGACAGATGCAGGTTCATCATTCGGGTCTTGCGGTACGAGTTTACCATGAATGGCAAGATCTAATATCTTTTGACGTAATTTCTTAGTATCCATAGCAATCAGTCTTTATTCAGAAACAGGTTGCAAAATTCATTCAGTTTCTCTTGCATACGTTCCTGTGGAATAAGGATGCGTTTATATTCAGCTATCATTGTGGGACTCATGCTTCGGCTCATGGCATATTCCACTACTACCCGGTCTGCTTCAGGACAGAGAATTATGCCTATGGACGGATTCTCGTTAGAGCGTTTCACATCCCGGTCAAGTGCTTCCAAATAAAATTCCAACTGCCCGAGGTCACGAGGATGAAACTTCGTCTTTTTCAATTCCACAGCGACCAATGCCTGCAATCCACGATGAAAGAACAGTAAATCAGCCTTAAATGTAGATGCACCTATATTGAGACGGTATTCCTGATCCATGAATATAAAATCTTTGCCCAATTCAAGGATAAACTGCTTCATGTGCTCCAGCAAACCATTTCTCAAACGAGATTCGCTATGCTTCTTCGGCAAATCAAGAAAATCAACAAATAGAGTATCTTTAAACATGACCGGAGCTTCAGGATATGTTTTAAGCAATCCTTTTGACATATTGTCCTTATTACCTAATAAAGCCGTATATGTCTGATTTGAGATACAACGCTGAAGTTCCCGTTTTACCAGATGTTCTTTATTGGCATAAAGAATATAGAACATCCGTTCTTCGTTACTTTTACAACGGCATAAGATTTCAATATGGTTGGTCAATGTTGTCAATTCCAGTATCTTCGGCATTTGTCCAATTCCTGGCTGGACGATTTGTGCAGTTTTTGGATGCAATATTATTGCGTGTTCTGAAAATGGCTCTGAATGTGATGTCTCTATTTGTCCAATTCTTGGCTGGACAAATTCAGAGTTCAGGTATTTCTCAACTGTAGTAGCAAATGCCGCAGAAGAATATTCGTCATAAAATAGCACCATGTTATAAATGCTGCTTCGCCCAAATCCTTTGATGTCCGGTCGTTGTGAACGAATATATTCAGACAACTGTGTTACGACCTTGCTTCCCCATTCTTCGCTTTTCAATTTGGCTGAAACATAACCTCCCACATGCCATGCTGTTTGAAGCAACTCTTCATTAACAGCTTTGGAAGCACGACTCTTATGTTGGAGAATGATGTCTATGACTTCTCCGAACTGTTGTTCGACTGATATGGCTATCTTATTGTTTTCCATGCGCTCAATCCTCATTTATATTTGCCAGTAACTTTTCAAGTTTGGCTACAGCGGTACTTATTCTTTGGCTTTTCTCTTTTATATCGGCCATTAGTTCGGAAAGCAAACGATCATCAGCGTCCCCACCTTGTTTTATCCATGTGATGTCAAGGCTTGTTTTGTCACGGGCAAGAATTTCCTCTACCGGATATTTCCGCCATCGTCCTTGCGGATTATTTTCTGCATCGAAGGTTTCTACCCGGTTATTATAGCAAGAGACAAAATCATCCAGATGATGGCGTTCGAGTTTGTTGGTGGCAAGAGTATGCTTGACATCTGTACGATAATCATAGAACCAGATCTCTTTTGTCGGCTGTCCTTTCGTAAAGAACAAGACATTGGCTTTCACGCCTTGGGCATAAAATATACCTGTAGGCAAGCGGAGAATGGTGTGCAGATTAAAATCCGTCAGCAACTTCTTTCGTATTGTTTCACCGGCACCTCCTTCAAAAAGAACATTGTCCGGCAATACTACAGCTGCACGGCCTCCGGTCTTAAGCATCAGCATCATGTGCTGCAGGAAGTTCAGCTGATTATTCTTTGTCTCTACATAGAAATCCGGACGGTTGATATCGACAGAACCAGCCGGGCGTGTTCCGAATGGAGGATTTGCAAGTATCACATCTACAAGCGTTGACGGCTCTTTCTCCAGCGAATCTTCACAGACAATCGGACTTCGGTCTGTGCCTACGCCATGCAGATATAGATTCATTGAGGCAAGTGTTACCACCAATGGAGTGTTATCCACACCATGTAAGGCATTGTTACGCAGGAAATCCCGTTTTTCCTTACTTGCTGACTGGCCTTTCATGTAATCGTAAGCCGTCAACAGAAAACCGCCTGTTCCGCATGCCGGGTCGCAAACCGTTTCTCCTATTTGAGGAGCGATACAATCCACCATTGCTTTGATAAGTGGACGGGGAGTAAAGTATTGCCCCGCACCGCTTTTCTTGTCTTGTCCGTTCTTTTCGAGGATGCTTTCGTAGATAGCACCTTTCACATCACCGTCCATGATGAGCCATTGTTCCTCATCAATCATGGAAATGACCTTTTTCAGATAAACGGGCTTGTCAATCTTGTTTTGCGCCTTTGTATAGATAGTACCAATCAGATTGTCCTGTTCGCTAAACAGTTTAAGCGTTTCTTCATACTGTCTGACTAAATCCAAGCCGTCAAGAGAAATCAGATCTGCCCACTGATAACCATCTGGGATAGCGGATTCTTCTCCAAACATTTCTACATTCTCGGCATCCATCTTCAGGAACAGAAGATAGGTGAGTTGAGTTATATAATCGGTAAACCCAATCCCTTGCCCGGCAAGAGTGGTAGCAAGATTCCATACCTTTTTGGTGAGTGATTGCTCTGTTGTGTTATTTGTTGCCATTATTTATTATGCTGCTTTTCTTAAAACTACAAATGTATAAAGAGAACGAAGTGCATCGTCTGCTTTCTGCATATTACCAAACGCCCGTATCATTTGTGCCGCATGAGTTGCATCGTCTTCACGAATATCCCTCACAGTACAAGCACCGTTGGAGGCGATGTAGTCCACTATGCGACTTATCACTTCGCGCTGTTTATCTGTTATTTCTCGCTGGTTTTGTCCTAGCCATAGATTGAAGTACTGTTTGGAGGTAGTGACTACACTATCCAACCGTTCGATTTGCCGGAAAGCATAGCGCACAAGCTGAATGATATTTGTAAGTGCATCGCTTTCTTCTTTGGTGGTAGAGCGTCGCACACTGTTTGGATTCAGGATGGCATACGAGTTCCAAAGTTGCTTGGATGTGAAATGATTGTTTGCCATTTTGAGCTTGTTCTCCAAATCTTTTAACATTGAATAAGTAATCGGCTCTCCTTCATTATTGTAAATGATTCGCAATGCTTCAATTTCGTCAGTGTGTTCTCTGCAAAACTCTTCGAAGGCCTCGGTCGTGTTTTGTGCTTCCTCAATAGAAAACCCTTTAGAGATAAGTGTATCTTCTCCCGGCATCAGCGTATTGACAAATCCTGCGGCAAGAATAAGCAAGTATCGTCTTGCATCTGCATGATTGGCAAGTGGGGAAACCAATCCTTTCCGCTCGTTATTTGGCTCGTTTATGCTGACAAACGGTGGGAGTGTGCTATTGTCAAGTGCATCATAAATTCTGGAAGCAAGTCCCTTCATGTCATCATGAGCCAAGCGGGCGAACTCATTTCTCTGCGAATTGTCTGCCTTGTTATATATTCGAGAAAGCGTTGCTGCAAGACGTTGCAAATATTCATCGGGGAGATAGCCATGACTGATCCGCTCCAATAACTCTTTAAGAGTAATTGTCTTTGTTGTCGGCTCATCTGCCGTCGCCGGTATTATCTTTTCGTGTTCAGTTACACCGACGGCATCAACCAAGTAGAAGCAATCTTTACTGAATGCATTCGGGGTGACATTGCGCAGTTGCTCGTCTCCAATGGTGCGCACGCCGCGACCTTTCATCTGTATATACAGGGGCAACGATTCCACATCGCGCATAAACATCACAACTTCCAACGGTTTTATATCCGTTCCGGTTGCAACCAATGTGCAGGTAACTGCAATACGGAAATCCTTGTCGTTGCGGAACTGGCGTATCAGTTCGTTGCTGTCGCCTGCAGAATATGTGATTTTTTGCACAAAGCGGTTATCGGTACGTCCGAATACCTCTTTCGCAATCTGTACGATATTGGTAGCGTGAGTTTCGTTGAGGGCAAATATCAATGTCTTCGGCAAATAGTCAAAGTTGGCTTCCCTTTGAGGGTCATTGAATAGTTCGGTATAGACTACATCGCGATAAGTGGATAAGACAAGTTTAATCTGTGCAGGATTGATGACACTTCGATTCAGTTCCTTACAGGTATAAATTTTAGTTTCCTTGTTGAAGATGGTTTTTATATCTCCTGTATAGCGTGTTTCTTCTTTTACCTTTTCACCCTCCAATATGGCACCGCCATTCTCCGTTACCTGTGTTTTGATTCTATATACACGGCAGTCAACATTTACACCGTCAACAATACTTTTTTCCAGGGTATAGTTGACTATACGGTTATTGTTGAAGAACGCCATAGTCTCCGGTACAGGTGTGGCTGTCAATCCAATGAGCCTTGCCGTATCAAAATGCTCCAATACTTTCCGCCAGTTTCCATAAATAGAGCGATGACATTCGTCTATGATAATCAGGTCAAAATAATCATGCGGCAGGTTCGGATTTGGCGGCAAAATGATTTCCTCGGTTGGCTCATTGCCATCATCTTCATCGCTGTCTTCGATAGTATCACCTTTCAAGAATGAAAAAAGTCTCTGAATAGTCGAAATAATCACATTGCTGTCTGACGGAATGGATGAAGAACGAAGCCTGTTTACCGTAAATATGGTATTGAAGGCTTCTCCGTTTTCTGTCAATCGGAAAGTTCCGAATTCGCCCTCGGCTTGTTTGCCAAGATTATTTCTATCCACCAGAAACAGTATCCTTCGCATGGGGGTGTAGGATAGCAGACGATATGCCGCAAGACAAGCTGTATATGTCTTGCCTGCACCTGTCGCCAAAACCATCAGAGCCCGGTTCTGTCTTGCACGAAAACTTTTTTCCAACTCGGTTACGGCTTCATACTGGCAATCTCGCAATCCTTTTTTTTGCAAAGTAGGAAGTCCTGCAAAATAATCACCTATCCCTAACTGTTTGACCAACTCATAGGGAGTTGGGATAGCCATTATCTGTTTGAAACTTTGCTCCTTCTTGCGGAAATCACAGAAATACAGTTCCTTCCCATTGGAAGTAAAAATAAAAGGCAATGGGTTCTGATATGTCTGATATATATGAGGAACGCTTTTGGCATATAATGCCGCCTGCTCACATACCTTATCGGAAAGCGCATCCACATCTTCCCTTTTGGCCTCAAGAACACCAACGGCCTTACCATTAATGAAAAGGAAATAATCCGCTTCAAGATTACCCTTCAGCAATCCCTCCCTTATGGCAACAGCTGTACAGGTTGGTTCATAATCTTCCCTATTGATTACTTTCCAACCTGCCTCGGCGAACCATTGATCTATCTTTTGCCTAGCTTTTTCTTCTGGTGTCATAGCTGTTCCTATATTTCTGCATTATCAGAAGTTACACTCTAAAAAAGATAATACATGTCCACAGGACATCATTCCCGTTCATCCTTGTCTGTTATCAGATCTTTTAAGTCTACCTGAAGAATCTCTGCAATTTGCTGCAGTGTCTCCAAGTTAGGCTGGATTCTGTTGCAAGCATAGGCATTGACCATACTGAAGCTCTTATCCAGTTTTTTAGCCAACCACGTTTGGGAAATACCTTTGTCCGACAAGACCGCCTTTATCCTATTTAGTTTCATTCTTAGATGCAATTTTATTGTGCAAATATAGCGAATTATATTCGATACCTCGAATTATTTTTGTACTTTTGTTGTCAAAAACATAAGCATATGGGACATAAATGTTATATATCTTTTAAAACGGAAGATTGTTGGTATAAAAAAGAAATACAAAAATGGAGCGATAATGAAAAAGTTGATATGATAGACAAATCGTTAAATACTCCTATTAATTCTGACGACGAAGACTATATTATGCGAAAAATCAGAGAAGATTATCTTTCTGACTCAACAGTTACAATCTTTCTGATTGGATTATATAGTGCTGAAACCTTGGGATGGGAAGAACAACGATTTATAAAGAGAGAACTGCAAGCTTCATTGTATAATGGAGAAGGTAATACTCGAAATGGAATTTTAGGAGTTGTTTTGCCGTCAATGTATAATTCTATATACAAAGGTCAATACACATGCCAGATTTGTGGCAAAAATCATAATACTGTAGCTATCAACGATGACACTGTTATTAAAGAATTTGGACGGAACTATTATTTAAATAATCACGGAAAATGTGCATACGATGAAGGCGACAGATTCTGTGTATTAGTCAAATGGGATGACTTTAAAAAGGATCCTAATTCTTATATAGAAAAAGCATTTAATAAGCGCAGTCAGCCTATAGCTGATGAAGTTATTGTTAGACCAAAATAATTAAAATAATGGAAGAGAAATTGTGTTTTGTTGTCATGGGTTTCGGGAAAAAAACCGACTTGGCTTCAGGGAATACTTTTGATTTGGATAAAACATATCAGAATATAATTAAGCCGATTGTTTCAGAATGTGGCTATAAATGCGTGAGAGCTGATGAAGTACAAGATACAGGTCTTATAGATAGAAGCATGTATGCATTGATTCTTTGGGCAGATTTAGTAATTGCAGATATCTCAACATTAAATCCTAACGCAATATATGAACTTGGAGTACGGCATGCAGTTAAACCTTCATCTACAATCATAATCAAAGCAGAATCAACTTCAAAAATACCATTTGATATTGATCATACGAGAGTTTTCTCATACAAGCATTTGGGTGAAGACGTTGGTGTAGATGAAGCTAATCGGATGAAAAAATTATTAAAAGAAAAAATATTAAACATAGCGAAAGGCTCAGTAAAAGATAGTCCTGTCTACGAATATTTGCATACACTGCAAGAGCCACATATGGATATTGAAGAATATAAAGATATCGTAGGAGCATTGGCAGAGAAAAATGATTGTATTTTTGCTTTAGTTGAAAGTGCAAAATTGCTAATGAAAGAGGAAAATTTTAGTGAAGCAATCAAATACTGGAAAAAAGCTTTAGAAAAGAATCCAGCTGAGCCATACTATATTCAGCAATTGGCATTATGTACTTATAAACAAAAAGTAAGTAAAGAAGAGCAAGAAATGTACCTTAATGATGCATTAAGAATACTTGAGAGATTGACAGACTCAAATGATCCAGAAACATTTGGTTTAAAAGGAGCCATTTATAAACGATTATCAAGAATCAATAATGATAACATTGGTTATTTAAATAGAGCTATTGAATATTATGAAAAAGGGTATATGATTAGTTATGATTTCTATACGGGTGAAAACTTAGCTTTTTGCTTTGATAAAAAATCTACCCTTTTGAATGATGGTGAAGATGAAAAAATATATTGTCGAATTCAGGCAAAAAAAATACGAGAACAATTATATAAAATATTATCTTCTAAAATGGAATTAGAAGATATAACAAATATCCCTAATGTAAAATGGATGTCGGCAACTTTCTCAATATGCTGTTATGCATTGGGGAAACAAGAGGAAGGACGTAAATACGAAAAACTATTTAAAGATATGGCAGAACAATGGGAAAAAGACACATATAATTTTCAAAAAGAAGAGCTAAAACAATTGATAAATATTGAAGTTGATTAATATGGCCAATACATACAAAATTTTCATTAGTCATTCTTGGGCACATGTGAATGATTTAAAGTCGTTAAGAAATCTTCTTGAATCAAGAGGATACTTTAGTGTTGAGTTTACAGAATTTCCACCAACAGATTCTATAAATTCAATGAATACATACTACATAAGACAACGAATCACAGAAAGAATACAAACCTCAGATATTGTTTTAGGGATTGCTGGAATATATGCTTCACATAGCGATTGGATGAAATGGGAGCTTGATAAAGCAATAGAAAAAGGGGTGCCAATTATCGGAGTAATTCCAAGAGGACAAGAACGAATTTCTTCTATTGTTAGCAACAGGGCAATTGAGATTGTACATTGGAATACGGAGAGTATTGTTTCTGCAATACGAAAATACGCAAGATAACATCTTATTTTTAGACTATCGCTTATAATAGAACACTTTTAAAGTACAAAATCTACGGGAACTCTATGGTATCAAATCGTAGAGTTCTATTTTTATATAAATTGGAAATAAACAGGATAGAACGAATATACCGGTTCAAGCGTGGAGCTGAAAACTTACTTTTGTAGAGAGGCTCTGGTATGCCCTGCGATAAAATAAGCAACAACACCACGCCGTATCCGTAAAGGATATGACGCGGTAAGATGTTCGCCTATTCTCATCGCTTGAAATTTACCAGATTTCTCTACGAGAATAAGCTACACTTTCCGTGTATTCAATATGTTACTGCAAAAGTAGCATATTCAGCGGAAATTGCAAAACATCCTGCCCTTTCGGGTGCTGTTGCTGTGATTAATTGTGCAAAGTTCTTGAAAACAAAGTTTCTATCCAATAGTCGGGAGTATGGAATCGAAACTTTGTTAGTTGTAAGTTGGGTTAATCGTTCCCGCAG
>ENA-OPWD01002257-OPWD01002257.1-human-gut-metagenome-genome-assembly--contig:-NODE-2257-length-11531-cov-3.752876_pt1 | contig 11531 bp, 8 predicted proteins | sample MGYA00241502_ERZ501996 | MGnify/ENA primary metagenome ERZ501996 (study PRJEB25962, sample SAMEA2042011) | human gut metagenome | biome: human gut; feature: human-associated habitat; material: faeces... | reverse complement strand
TTGCAGGGGTGCTCTGGGTCCAGGGTGTTCTTCAGGCGGCTGTATGCAATGGCGGAACAGACCGAGTCCGTGTCCGGGTTCCGGTGTCCGGTGATATAGAAGATTTCTATGAATTGGTTTCGGAAGAACTGTATACAGAAGAAATGGGATTAAAAATGGATATTGAAGAAGGCATCGGAGTGTTCTGGTAATTGTTTTAGCAAGTGCTGTAGGCGGGAGGTTAGAGGATAAAAGCATACGGAACAGAAGAGAAATCATCAACTTCTGTTCCGCATCGCTTGGTTCACATGGTGTGAAAAAATATTTTTTCAATCCCCAATTCCGTGTCATTGTAAATGGCAGGAAAAGACGATGTTTATTATATAATAGTTATTCCATATAATCCAGTGTAAATATTTTTATAGAAACTTCAATATATTTTCCCACAGCTAATGAAAACGTTGTTGCATTATATAAAACAGTGTAGTATAGTGGAAATATAAAGAAAAGGACAGTGAGAAAAACGATAGTTTTTATAAAAAGGGGAACAGAGATGGTCTTATATCATGGGAGTAAAGAAATCGTGGAATATCCTGAAATTCGAAAAGCACGATTTCAAAAAGATTTCTATTTTGGATTTTACTGCACACTTTATGCAGAGCAGGCGAAGCGTTGGGCAACCAGATACGGTGATGGGTACATCAATAAATATGAATATGTACCAAGCAGTACTTTGAATTGTTTGTATTTTGAAGAGATGACGGAAGAATGGCTGGATTTTATTGTGGCATGTCGTAGAGGAATTCCACACAAATATGATATTGTGGAAGGACCGATGGCAGGCGGACATCTTGGATTTCAGGAAAGTGTATTGGAAAATATTGAAAATATTGATTTTGACGCGATTCTTTGCGGGGTCATTGACAGCAAAAAGCCATATGAGGAGAAATACACAAAAAAGATTCCGGTTGCGGCGGCAGGCGGTATTTTTGACAGACAGGATATTGACCATGTGCTTTCATTAGGTGCAGATGCCGTACAGATTGCAAGCCGTTTTGTTGTCACTAAAGAATGTGATGCATCTGATGCATACAAACGTGCATATATTGAGGCGGGAAAGGGTAATATACAGATTGTAAAAAGTCCTGTCGGCATGCCGGGACGTGCCGTGCGCAATGCATTTATCAGACAGGTTGAGCAGCACAAACAAGAAATTACCGGCTGTTATCAGTGCCTTGAAAAATGTAATCCGAAGGAAGTGCCGTACTGCATTACACAGGCGCTGATTCACGCCGTGAAAGGCGAATTAGAGCAGGGGTTAATTTTCTGCGGTGAAAATGTTTCCAGAATCCATGAAATGACAACCGTACCGGAACTGATGCGGGAATTGACACAAGGTTGACACACCACCCCGGTATTTAGTACTATAGTAAGTGAAAAAGAACGAATGGAGAAACCAATGAAAGAATTTTTGCGTGCTAAGATTTTTGCACTTTCACAGTATCTGGAAATGCTGCTTTCGCTGATTTTAGGACTGGTTATTGTAATTCTTGCAGGGAAACTGCTGATGGACGTATTTAATCCGCAATATATTTTTGCAGGAGAAGACGTCTTTGCATATTATCTGGAAACTGCAATGAATCTTGCGATTGGTGTGGAGCTTATTAAAATGCTTTGCATGCACTCACCGGGGACTGTCATTGAAGTCCTTTTATTTGCAATTGCAAGACAGGTTGTTGTATCCCATTCTTCCGTGACACAGACACTGACCGGGGTATTTGCAATTGTTGTGCTGTTTGCTACAAGAAAATATCTGTTTATTCCACACGATGAGGTAGAAAAGATTACCGTACGCGGCAGTATGACTGTAGCAATGGCAAACCGTGTTGCTAAAATCAAAATACCGGAAACAGATGGAAAACTGCTCCGTGATGTGATTGAGAAGCGGATTTGTGAGGAAAGCCTTTCAAAAGAAATCGGAACCTGCGTGGATTACGATAATTTTGCATTATGCATTGCAAGTATCAGAGAAGGTAAAGTAACAAGAGTTGATATTTTAAAAAATAAGGATTGATAAGGAGTAAGCTTATGGCAATTGTACATGTAACAAGTGAAAATTACGAAAAGGAAGTATTACAGTCTGATAAGCCGGTATTAATTGATTTCTGGGCATCATGGTGTGGACCGTGCCAGATGTTAGGACCGGTCATTGAAGAAGTTTCAGAAGAAGTGACGGATGTAAAGTTTGTAAAAGTAAGTACCGAAGAAGCACCGGAACTGGCAGAAAAATTTTCTATTATGTACATTCCGACACTGGTACTCATGGAAAATGGAACGGTTGTAAATAAATCTACAGGCTTTTTACAGAAGGAACAGATTTTAGAACTTCTGAATACAAAAAATTAAAAAAATTAAAAAAAAATTAAAATTTTTGTTGACAAATGAAGTTTGAAAGATTATCTTATTACTTAATTCAACAGTCAAATGCAGAGAACAGGAAATGACTTTTTCAAATCACCGCTCACAGAGAGCCGTAAGATGATGAGAAGCGGCAGCAAGGAATGAAAAAGCCCTCACCTGCGAGCAGTTCTGGTGAAAGGCAGTGTAATTGTATACAGCCTAGTAATTGGAATCGGTACCCATCGTTAACAGGGCATGCCATAGAGTCGGTATCCTATTGATTCTGACAGCAGTGGCAGTAGAGAGGCCGGGATATCCGGCAAGCAAAGTGGTAACGCGGAAGTAATGTTAAATCAGCCTTCGTCTTTGCACCAAATCATTTAGATTTGTGTGGAGACGAAGGCTTTTTTGATACTATGGACAATGCGTACAGAGTGTTTGACTGATGAAATATATCATAATAGGAGAGTGACATCTATGAACACTTTAGTAATTGTTTTAATTGCAGCTGTTATTTTATTCGGCGCATATGTTGTCTATGGCCGTTGGTTAGCCAACAAATGGGGAATTGACTCTAAGGCAGAAACACCGGCAGTAAAGTACAATGATGGTAAAGATTTTGTCCCGACAAACGGATGGACAGTATTTAGTCATCAGTTTTCATCTATTGCAGGTGCAGGTCCTGTAACCGGTGCAATTCAGGCAGCGGCATTTGGCTGGTTACCTGTACTCCTCTGGATTCTCATCGGTGGTGTATTCTTCGGTGCTGTTACAGACTTCGGTGCCTTATATGCTTCCGTTAAGAACGAAGGAAAGTCCATGGGTATGATTATTGAAAAGTACATCGGTAAATTCGGACGTAAGATTTTCTTACTGTTCTGCTGGTTATTTACATTAATTGTTATTGCAGCATTTGCCGATATGGTAGCCGGAACATTCAATGCGTATACAGTTGTTGACGGACAGTCACAGTTATCTGCAGCTGCTTCAACAAACGGTTCTGCCGGTATGGTATCTATCATGTTTATGGTATTTGCCGTTGTATTTGGTCTGATTCAGAAGAAATGGAATCTTTCAGGCTGGAAAGAAGCCGTTGTTGGTATCGTATTTATCATTGCTTCATTTGTAATTGGTAACTACTTCCCAATTGAATTAGGCAAGAACGCATGGAGCTATATCACATTTGTATATATCTTTTTTGCAGCAGTTCTTCCAATGTGGCTGATGAAGCAGCCTCGTGACTACATGACAACCTTTATGTTCATTGCCATGATTGTCGGTGCAGCACTTGGTCTGGTTGTAGCTCATCCGTCTATGAACCTTCCGGTTTATACAGGATTTAACAATGCAAAGCTTGGAACAATGTTCCCAATCCTTTTCGTAACGGTTGCCTGCGGTGCTGTTTCAGGCTTCCACAGCCTTGTATCTTCCGGTACATCTTCTAAGACTGTAGCAAATGAAAAGGATATGCTTAAAGTTGGTTACGGCGCTATGATACTTGAAAGCTTACTTGCTGTTATCGCTCTTTGTGTTGCAGGCGCAGCCGCAGCAGCAGACGGAACAGCCGCTACTGGTACACCGTTCCAGATTTTCAGCCGTGGTGTTGCAGGTTTCTTTGAAATGTTTGGTGTTCCGGTACATTTCGCAACCGTATTTATGACAATGTGTGTATCTGCACTTGCTCTTACATCACTTGATGCCGTTGCACGTATCGGACGTATGAGTTTTCAGGAACTTTTCAGCGTAGATGATATGGAACATGCAGAAGGATGGAGAAAGTTACTCTGCAATACATATTTCTCAACAGTAATAACACTTCTTTGTGGTTTCGTACTCACAAAGATTGGTTATGCAAACATCTGGCCGTTATTTGGTTCAGCAAACCAGTTATTAAGTGCACTTGTAATTCTTACACTTTGTGTATTCTTAAAGGTAACAGGACGCAGCAACAAGATGCTGTTCCCGCCACTTATCATTATGCTTTGTGTAACATTTACAGCACTGGTACAGCGTACAATCGCTATGGTTAAGGCAATCCAGACAGCAGCATCTGTTACAATTCCGGCAGGTACTGCTACATGGGGAAGCGTATTTATTGCCAACGGGCTTCAGCTTATTATTGCAATTCTGCTGATTGTACTTGGTCTTATCATTGTTGTAAATTCAGCTAAGAGTTATGCAAAGAGTGAGAAAAACTCAGAAAAGGCAGCTTAATTCGTATAGCAGCTATATAATAAGAAGCTTTACATAAAAACTCCCGGATTTTTTCTATATCATATATAGAGAGGATTCGGGAGATTTTTGCATAGGAACGGCAATCCCAGCGATAAAAATATTGAAATTCTGTCGTGTTCATAGTAATATATAAATAGTGTGAAAAAACCTTAAATTTAAAATAAGAAGACACAATATCGTAAAAGACAGGGGAATAAATAATATGGAACAGGTTGTTTTTGGTGGAAGAATGAATATCCCAAAGGGGACAACATTTTTTAAGACAGGCGAAAACGTTGAACATGTATATCTGTTAGTGAATGGACAGGTACGTGCAAAAAGCGAATATATGAAGATGAATCTTGATAACGGAGCACTGTTAGGAATTCTTGATATTTATTCAGAAGAATATCTTTTTGATTATGAGGCCGTTACGGATTTGATTGTATTGTGCTTTGACATTGCACATGCAGACGGTATTCAGAAGCTTTTAAAACTGGGTAAAAACTATCAGGAAATTGCTGTGAATTCTTTATTTGCGCAGTTTCATGAAGTGTACCGGTTATATGAAAAAAGCTTTTTGTCTTATGCATCAGAAATGGATGATTTTAATGTCATTAATAAAGAAGAAGATTCTGCAAAGGTGGATATGGAAATCTGCACCTATATGAATCAGATATACGCATTGGATAAAAAAGTTTTTCATGAACTTTTTACAGCCGGGGAAATGATAGCATATGAACATCTGATTACCGGTTCAAAGCTGGTAGCGGATATCAACAGTACCGCGTTAAAACTGGTGGATGTTTTAGGAAAGGCAGCACTTGGTATTCAGGACGATGAAGCCCAAAATAAAGCAGCAGACGACCTTTCGGATGGTGAAGATACGGCAGAAGAAGGCATGGATGAAAGTGCTTATGACTATGCACTGGTTGAGAGTGAACTGGCAAATTCCATGAAGCAGATTCTGGATTATTCCCAGATAGATGAAAAGGAAGCTTCCAGATTTACCCTCATGGTTTCACAGTATATGAATCTGCCGGACAGAAATACTTCGGACAACGATGTCAGAAAATTAAGAAAAGATATTGCAGAGCAGTTCTATCAGATTTATGAAAATGTTTTCTTACATTCATTAAAGGATACTTCTCTTAGCAGGGCAGTCGAATTGTTCCTGAATTTTGGCTTTATGGATGAGAAGGAATTTGATAAAAAGGGATTGGCGGAACTGTATTATTTCAAGCCGGACTTATCGGGTACGGGATTTTCTATTTATACCGTATATGGCTGGCTGAAAGCAATATACGAGGGAAAAAGAGAACCGTCCAAAGATGAATTTGACCAGGATTATAAAGAAAACGTAAGAAAAGAAAAGGCAATGCACCATCTGTCGGCAGCAGAAGAAACAAAGATGCTGTCTGACCAGACAGCCAAAGTGCAGTTTGAAATCCGTAATATGTTTAAGGTTATCAATCGTCTGACAACGAATGAAATTACAATTTTCAGCCCGATTCTGACACAGAAGAAGTTCAGTAAGAGCATTCAGAAGTCGTTTCTGTCAGCAAAGAAGCTTTCCGAGGCGATGCGTGCGATTATGAAGGTGGATTATTCACTGTTCCACAGAGAGCAGATGTATTATGACCCGGAAAATAAAATCGATAATATTGTAGTCATGAAACAGGTTCTTCCGGACTTTATCCTGATGCCGAATGTCGGCAGCAGAGGTGTCATGTGGCAGGATATTTCGGAAAAGAAAAGAGATACACCGGCAAGATTTGTGCTTTCTGCATTTTTCAACGGCAATCTTGAAAACAGTCTGATTAACATGGCAGCAGTTTACCGCTGGGAAATCTGCCGTACTGTACAGGGCAATTACTGGAATGATGTCCGGGAACATTCTCTTACATCCGAGTACTGCGATTATGTACAGTTTTACCGAAAGAATAAAGATCTGACGGAAGAAGCCAAAGAAAAAATCAGGGCACAGTTTAAAAGCTGTCGTAACAGTTACCGTGAAATGTTTGCAAAGGATTATGACGTATGGGTTAAATACGAATCCCAGAACTCTATCCGATTAAATAAGGTTGTGAGAGGAATTCTTTATATGTACTGTCCGTTTGCGGCAGAATATCGGAAAAAGCTTGAATCGCAGCCAATCTTTAATGCGGCATCAGCACGGTTTAACAGAGAAAATACAAAGAAAGTACGTGAGTTAAAGACATTTAATTCCAACGTATTAAAAAGAGGCGGACAGGTTACTGAAGTGTTACAGAAGAATCTGGATTTTTATGAATTAGGATAAGAAGAAGGAGAAGACAAATGTTTAGTCAGTTATTTGGTGAATATCTGGTAAGTGAAGAAGTACTTACACCGGAGCAGTTAAGAGAAGTATTGGATGAACAGGCAACAGCAAAGGTCCGTCTGGGAACGATTGCGATTGCAAACGGATATATGACACAGAACGAAACGGAAGAAGTCAATCATTTACAGACACAGTATGACAGACGTTTCGGTGATATTGCGGTAGAAAGAGGCTATTTATCAGAACGGGAAGTGGATGAACTTCTGGAGCAGCAGGGTTGCGCATTTATGAAGTTTTTGCAGATTATGTTTGAGAAAAAATATATTACTGCCAGCGAACTGGATGAATATCTTGACAGCTTTCAGACATCCAAGGGCTTTTCAAAGTCCGAAATGGAAGCGTTAAAGGAAGATGATATTGACGGGATTGTACCGTTGTTTGCATTTTCTGCAAAACCGTATGTAACTGATATTGTGGCATTGATTTTGAGAAATCTGACAAGATTTGTTACACAGGATTACTATATCGGTTCAATTAAACGTGTGACAGAAATCCGGTATCAGAGTATTATCGGACAAAAAACATACGGTTCTCATGTTATTTATACAGCATTTGTGGCAGGGGAAAATGAAGATGGACTGCTTGCGCTTGCATCCGATTTTTCAAAGGAAGAACTGATACAGGCAGACAGCTATACATATGACACATTAAGCGAACTGGTTAATATGTGCCTTGGTCTGTTTGTAACGGCAATCAGCAAGGGTGAGTTATTTGTAGATATCGAACCGCCGTTTGTCTATGAAAACCAGACACTGACCGGGGACGGATATATTGTTCCGCTTTATGTCCATGGTAAAGAGACAGAAATTTTTATTGCTGTAGACAGTGATGTTCAAATCGGTGTAAAGCCGACATCTATTGATATTCAAAAATGTGCCGACAGTGAGGTAGCAGACGGTGTTAAAAAGGTCATGATTGTAGATGATTCTGCTTTTATCCGTAAGACATTAAGAAATATTCTTGAAGAAGCAGGCTATGGTATTGTCTGTGAGGCTGTAAACGGAGAAGAAGCCGTTCAGTTATATAAAGAGTATAAACCGGATATTGTCACAATGGATATTACGATGCCGGTTATGGACGGTGTTACGGCATTGGAAAAGATTAAAGCATACGATAATACAGCAGATGTCATTATGGTGACGTCAGCCGGACAGCAGAAGAAAGTGATTCAAGCATTAAAGCTGGGGGCATATGAATTCTGCATGAAGCCGCTGGATAAGGATGAATTGTTAAAAGTATTTAAAGAACTGAATGCATAAAATACATAAAAACGGGAATAATACAGGTATTGCAAAAGTATATTTTGTAGTGCCTGTATTTTGAAATTGTACTAAATTAAGAACTATGCAAAAGAGTATTGATTTTATGATACATGAATGATATTATAATGCACGTAAGGATTGTTACAATATTGTCAAAGTTGCGATGAGCAATTTTTTTTATTTAGCAATCAGTGTATACAATGTGCAGAGATTATGCAAGGAGGAATTCAAAAATGTTACAGAAGGAACAGTGGAATGGTTTCGAAGGTAGACTTTGGAAAGAAGAAATCAATGTAAGAGATTTCGTTCAGAACAACTACAAGCCATATGATGGTGATGAAAGTTTCCTTGAAGGTCCTACAGAAGCAACAAACAAGCTTTGGGGAAGACTTCAGGAATTACAGAAAGAAGAAAGAGCAAAGGGCGGCGTACTTGACATGGAAACAGAAGTTGTTGCCGGTCTTACAGCATATGGTCCTGGATATATAGATGAATCAATGAAAGACCTTGAAAAAGTTGTAGGTCTTCAGACAGATAAGCCATTAAAGAGAGCATTCATGCCTTACGGCGGTATCAAGATGGCAGAAGAATCTTGCAAGAACTACGGTTATGAACCAAATCCGGAATTACACAAGATTTTCACAGAATATCATAAGACTCACAATCAGGGTGTTTTCGATGCTTACACACCAGAGATGAGAAAGGCTCGTCACAGCCACATCATCACAGGTCTTCCGGATACTTATGGCCGTGGACGTATCGTAGGTGACTACAGAAGAGTTGCTCTTTACGGTATTGACTACCTTATGGAAGAAAAGAAGAAAGATCATGCAAACTGCGGATGCGGAACAATGACAGACGATGTTATCCGTTTAAGAGAAGAAATCTCTGATCAGTACAAGGCTTTAGCAGGCATGAAGAAGATGGCTGAAAGCTATGGTTATGATATTTCACAGCCAGCTAAGGATGCTAAGGAAGCTGTTCAGTGGTTATACTTTGGTTACCTTGCTGCTATCAAGACTCAGAACGGTGCTGCTATGTCAGTAGGTCGTGTATCTACATTCCTTGATATTTATATCGAAAGAGATCTTGAAGCTGGTAAGCTTACAGAAAAAGAAGCTCAGGAATTAATTGACCATTTCGTTATGAAGTGCAGAATGGTTAAGTTTGCAAGAATTACATCATACAACGAATTATTCTCAGGTGACCCTACATGGGCTACTCTTGAAGTAGGTGGTACAGGTATTGACGGACGTTCAATGGTTACAAAGAACGACTACAGATTCCTTCACACACTTGAAAACATGGGACCTTCACCGGAACCAAACTTAACAGTACTTTACTCATCAAGACTTCCTGAAAACTTCAAGAAGTATGCTGCTAAGATTTCTGTTGATACATCTTCAATCCAGTATGAGAACGATGATGTTATGAAGGTTACATGGGGTGATGATTATTCAATCTGCTGCTGTGTATCTGCTACACAGACAGGTAAGGAAATGCAGTTCTTCGGAGCTAGAGCTAACCTTGCTAAGTGTTTACTTTACGCTATCAATGGTGGTGTGGATGAAAAAGATGGTAAGCAGGTTGGACCAGCTTTCAAGCCTATTACATCAGAATATCTTGATTATGATGAAGTTATTGAAAAGTTCGATGTTATGATGGATTGGTTAGCAGACCTTTATGTTAATACACTTAACCTTATCCAGTATATGCATGATAAGTACTACTATGAAGCAGCAGAGATGGCTCTTATTGATACAGATGTTAAGAGAACATTTGCTACAGGTATTGCTGGTTTCTCTCATGTAGTAGATTCACTTTCAGCTATTAAGTATGCTAAGGTTAAGACAGTACGTGATGAAGAAAAGGGTATTGTTGTTGATTACCAGATTGAAGGCGACTTCCCTAAGTATGGTAACGATGATGATAAGGCAGATGATATAGCTGTATGGCTTCTTAGAACATTCCTTGAGAAGATTAAGAAGAGACATACTTACAGAAATTCAGAGCCTACAACATCTATCCTTACAATTACTTCTAACGTAGTTTATGGTAAGTATACAGGTACAATGCCTGACGGACGTAAGGCTGGTACACCATTATCACCAGGAGCTAACCCAAGCTATGGTGCTGAACAGAATGGTCTTTTAGCTTCACTTAACTCACTTACAAAGCTTCCATATGAGTGGGCATTAGATGGTATTTCTAATACACAGACAATGAATCCGGATGCTTTAGGTCATAATGAAGAAGAAAGAGTTGCTAACCTTGTAAACGTTATGGATGGATACTTCGATCAGGGTGCTCATCACCTTAACGTAAATGTATTCGGTAAGGATAAGTTACTGGATGCTATGGAACACCCAGAAAAGCCAGAATATGCGAACTTCACAATCCGTGTATCTGGTTACGCTGTTAAGTTCATCGACCTTACAAAGGAACAGCAGATGGATGTAATTTCAAGAACATTCCACGACAGAATGTAATCAGAGTGCTTGAAAACGCCGAAAATACAGTGTTTATGTGACGTTGAGAGATTACCAAGTTATCGTAACTTATCATAAATTGGTGTAAAATCTTATATAATTGGTGTAGTAAATGGTGTACTAAATGGTGTAGTAATTCTAAATAGGATTTAAGTACAAAGATAAAATAAATTTCAGAGAAGAGAGATGTACAGTAATGTATGTCTCTCTTTTTTGATATTCAAAAATCGTAAAAAATAGGGAACACTTCTGATTAATATAACCAGGAATGTTCCCTAAAATTATATAAAGCATAAAAAGTTAAATTTGAGCCATATACACATTTTAAAGCCGTATATAGAAGGCTAATTTGAAATGGTGATTTCATGGTATTAATTAAAGGAGGACAAATGAAACAGAAGATTATAAAACCAGGAGTTGTAAGAAGAATTGCTGAGAAGATTGCAGATGAAGGAATAAACATACCAAAGGAAACAGTTGATATATGTTTGACAGCCTTCTTAGACACTGTAGCAGATATTTTGTCTGAAGGTGATTCGGTTGTATTGAAAGGATATATGAACATATATCCAAAATTACTCACATTATCAATTCCATTTACTCTTATAAAGGAAGAATTTTATGAAGCACATAAATCATTCTTACAAGCCTTTATGTGCTATCTAATAAAGACAGAACATTCGGGGTATCTGTATTGCTTTACGATAACACAGACATTTTAAAGGATTGTTTAAATAAGGCGAAGGATTAAACTGGTAATAATTGTAAAGGGCTATATGTTTTACCAAGCAGCATACACGAACTTATATTAGTTCCTGATAATGG
>ENA-OPWD01002255-OPWD01002255.1-human-gut-metagenome-genome-assembly--contig:-NODE-2255-length-11543-cov-1.784558_pt1 | contig 11543 bp, 10 predicted proteins | sample MGYA00241502_ERZ501996 | MGnify/ENA primary metagenome ERZ501996 (study PRJEB25962, sample SAMEA2042011) | human gut metagenome | biome: human gut; feature: human-associated habitat; material: faeces... | reverse complement strand
TCCTCCATGGTCAGGGACTTCTTGATGAATACCAGGCTTTCCGGGAGATTCTGGAAGAAGACTTCCCGGACTGGGAAAAGCGGATCCGGAACGGTGACCGGCTGATAAAAGAAAGATTTTCTTAGAGCGTGTCTGAAAAAGAACCCTACAGGCAGGAATTCCCGGTTGCAAAAAAATAAAAAGCTGTTATAATAAAGAAGATTTTAATTAGTATAAAAATGCACTCACACTGTATAGATATGCAGAAGGATGAATCAGCCGGAAAACTATATGCAGATTCGTGAGTACACAAGAATAACAGGAGGATAAGAGTATGAAAAAGGCAGTTGTATTTGCACTGACAGGTATTATGGCAGTATCCATGTTCGGATGCGGCAGCAAAAAACAGGTAGAGGTATCCAGTGTTGATGATCTGAAAGATCTGACCATCGGTGTGCAGACCGGTACTACCGGAGACAGCTATGCCAGCGATGCAGTAGCAAGTGATTCTCAGATGAAACGTTATAACAAAGGTGCGGATGCCATCCAGGCTCTGAAGACCGGTAAGATCGATGCGGTTGTGATCGACTCTCTGCCGGCTCAGAAGTTCGTAGATGCCAACGATGATCTGAAGATCGTAGAAAATATCTGGGAACCGGAAGAATATGCGATCTGTCTGAAAAAAGGAAATGAGCTAGACCATGATAAGGCTGCTTTTTTGCTTTTGGATGATTTCCGTAATGCAAGACTTGGAAAAATTTCAGTTGAAAATCCGCAGGATGGTGAGAATAATGGAAATTGAGAAAAAATTTTTAGTGAGTGACATTCCGGATTTAAGCCAGGCGGTCAAAGTGTTTGAAATTGAACAGGGATATTTGTGTTCGGAACCGACCGTGCGGATCCGCAGGAAAAATAACGACTATATTTTGACTTATAAAAACCGCATTGCTGTTGATGATGAGGCATTGAATGTTTCGGATGAGCGGGAGATGCCTTTGACAAAAGATAGTTTCTTTCATTTGAAACAAAAATGTGATGGCATCTGCATAAAAAAAACGAGATACTGCATCCCATATCAGAATTATATGATAGAACTGGATATCTTTCATGACCGTTATGAAGGACTTATTCTGGCAGAAGTGGAGTTTGACTCTGTTGAAGAAAGTAAATTGTTTGAAAAACCGTCATGGTTTTTAGAGGATGTAAGCGGAAAAGTTGACTATACAAATAGTTATTTAGCCCAAAAGTAATTTTTTACTTGTCAATTTTGTTTTTGCGTCTTATAATGTTAAGTGACAAAAAACGAAGGAGGTTATGACTATGTCATACGTAGATGAGGTATTGGCTGAATTAATCGAGAAGAACCCTGCTGAGCCGGAGTTCCATCAGGCAGCCAAAGAAGTTCTTGAATCACTTCGTCCTGTTGTAGAGCAGAACGAGGAAAAATTTCGCAAAGATGCTTTACTTGAGCGTCTTGTTAATCCAGAGAGACAGATTAAGTTCCGTGTTCCTTGGGTTGATGATAAAGGACAGGTACAGGTAAATACCGGTTACCGTGTTCAGTTTAACAGTGCTATCGGACCATACAAAGGTGGACTTCGTTTCCATCCATCCGTAAATCTTGGTATCATTAAATTCCTTGGTTTCGAGCAGATTTTCAAAAACTCCCTGACCGGACTCCCGATTGGCGGCGGTAAAGGTGGTTCTGATTTCGATCCAAAAGGTAAATCAGACCGTGAGGTTATGGCATTCTGCCAGAGCTTTATGACAGAACTTTGCAAACATATCGGAGCAGATACAGACGTTCCTGCCGGTGATATCGGTGTTGGTGGACGTGAAATCGGTTATATGTTCGGACAGTATAAGAGAATCCGCAACCTGTATGAAGGTGTTCTGACAGGTAAAGGACTTACTTACGGTGGTTCTCTCGCTCGTACAGAAGCTACCGGATATGGTCTTTTGTACTATACACAGGAAATGTTGAAATGCAACGGACATGATTTGGCTGGTAAAACAGTTGTTGTTTCCGGTGCTGGTAACGTTGCTATTTACGCAACACAGAAAGCTCAGCAGCTTGGTGCAAAGGTTGTTACCGTTTCGGATTCTACCGGCTGGATTTATGATCCGGAAGGAATCGATGTTGAACTTTTGAAAGAAGTAAAAGAAGTTAAGAGAGCACGTCTTACTGAGTATGCAGCAGCTAGAAAGAGCGCTGAGTATCATGAAGGCAGAGGCGTTTGGTCTGTTAAATGTGATGTTGCTCTTCCATGTGCAACTCAGAACGAATTGCACTTAGATGATGCAAAAGCATTGGTTGCTAACGGCGTTATCGCTGTTGCTGAGGGTGCTAACATGCCTACTACTTTGGAAGCTACTGAATATCTTCAGGAGAACGGTGTTCTGTTTGCACCTGGTAAAGCTTCTAACGCCGGTGGTGTTGCTACATCTGCACTTGAGATGAGCCAGAACAGCGAGAGACTTAGCTGGACCTTTGATGAAGTTGATGCAAAACTTCAGGGTATCATGGTTAATATTTTCCATGCTTGTGATGATGCTTCAAAGAAATATGGTTTTGAGAAAAACTATGTTGTAGGTGCTAACATCGCTGGTTTTGAGAAAGTTGCTGAAGCTATGACAGCTCAGGGAATTGTTTAATCAATTAAATGAATAACGATTTAGGAGTCAGCCTCAAAAAAGGCTGGCTTCTTTTTATGTCGTAATGCGCCAAAAATAGCGTCAAACAATCCTTGCAAATCCATCTTTTTTCTGATACAATTTTTGTTACACGGTGATGGGTTATAATAATGGGAAGGGAGTCATTATGACAAAACAAGATTTTATGGAACAATTGATTGAAGAACTGTATCGTTATTTTTCACCGGAGCAGTATCAGTTAGAGGGCAGTGTTTTGCTGAAAAACAATGATACAAAACGGTATGCCATTCTTTTGAAAAAAATCGAAGGGACGGTATCACCTACAATTTATCTGGACAATTTTTACTCTGAATTTGAACATGGAAGAACAACAATCTCCGAAACAGCAAGTCATATTTATGAGCAGATGCACGATTTTGAGGATAAGATAGAAGCATATCAGGAATTTTCTGCCGAATTATCCGATTGCAGCAACAAAATAACATACCGGCTTGTTTCAAAAGAGAGGAATAAACAATTTTTGGAATCGGTACCACATCTTCCTTTCCTGAATATGGCGGTAGTTTTATATCATTCATCATGTATCGAAAGAAGGTATGGAATCAATCTGCGTAACAAACGAATTGGCAGGAAAATGGGGACTTTCCGCAAAATCACTCTATATTATTGCCGAAAAAAACACACCAATTCTTTTGCCTCCGGTAATTGATACGATGGAACACACGCTGGAATTGCTTATGGGAGAGATTAACTGCGCAATTGAACCTGCCGGGGATTCCAATAAGCCTATTCCGATGCATATTATGACAAATAAGTATCAGATTAATGGTGCATCTGTATTGTTATATCATGGATTACTGGATGGACTGGCAGAAAAACTGGGTACGGATTTATATGTGATTCCAAGCAGTATTCATGAACTGATTATTATGCCGGCAGAAGATGGTTCCTTGTCATTATCAAAATTATCCGATATGGTAAAAGAAATCAATGAAAATCATGTAAAAGAGGAGGAAATTTTGTCCGATTGTGCCTACTATTATGACCATAAGGAAAAATCGTTTTATATGTAAAAAACACTTTACAAAGTCGAATCCATTGATATATAATAGATGAGTAATGCATCTGTGGCTCAGTGGATAGAGTAGAGGCTTCCGAAGCCTTTGGTCGGGGGTTCGAATCCCTCCAGGTGCATTCTTTTTATGCATTAGACTCTGGCTTAAAAGGAGAGATTACATGGAGAACAAAAAGGATTATATCGTACGTGGTACAGCGGCAAATGGTCAAATTCGCTGTTTTGCCATTACTTCAAGAAATTTAGTAGAAGAGGCAAGAAGCCGTCATCAAACAAGCCCTGTCATTACCGCGGCACTTGGCAGATTATTATCCGGTGGTGCTATGATGGGTGCCATGATGAAGGGGGAGAAAGATTTATTGACACTGCAGATTCAGTGCAGCGGACCGGTGCAGGGACTTACAGTAACAGCAGATGCTTTTGGGCATGTAAAAGGCTATGCAGTAAATCCGGTGGTATCTCTTCCTGCCAGAAAAGATGGCAAGCTGGATGTTGGAGGTGCACTTGATTTAGGCGTTTTAACGGTAATTAAGGATATCGGCATGAAAGAGCCGTATTCCGGACAGGTGCAGTTGGTTTCCGGGGAAATTGCAGAGGATCTCACATATTATTTTGCAGCATCGGAGCAGACTCCATCATCGGTAGCATTAGGTGTGCTGATGAATAAAAACAATACCGTTGCGCAGGCTGGTGGTTATATCATTCAGCTTATGCCGGATGTTGAGGAAGAAACCATCGAAATATTGGAAAAGCGTTTAGCCTCCATTGAACCGGTAACAACCTTGTTCGAGAAAGGCCATTCTCCGGAATCGATTCTTGCGGCAATTTTAGATAGCTTTGAGGTGGAACTGTCAGAAGAAAAACTTCCGGTTTGCTTTCACTGTAACTGCTCGAAGGAGCGTATGGAGCGTGCTCTTGTAAGTCTTGGAAGTAAGGAATTGGATGATATTATAAAAGATGGTGAATCAATTGAACTGCATTGCCATTTTTGTAATTCCAATTATTCATTCTCCATAGAGGAGCTTAAGCAGATAAAAAATAGCTTAAAAGAATAGACAAAGACACCAAAAATTGCTATACTGTTATAGGGTAAAACGAATTACAATAGAAAGCTGGAATATACTATGAAATTAAAATATAAGAAAATGGTCATCATTGCATCCATTGTTGTTATGGCACTTGGATTTGTAGCACTTGTCTTTTTGGATAACGGAAGTCCGAATCAGAATGCACAGACAGCAGATTTGAACTTAAACGAGAACAAAGACATTAATAAACTGATTGAAAATTACTTTAATGCTAAAAAGTCCGTCAATATGGACGCTTTAAGCGAGTTAGTCAGTGATCCAAGCAGAATTCCAAAAGATCGCTATACGATATTAGCCAGTTATGTGGAAAACTATAAGGATTTTGATTGTTATTGCATTAAAAATGAGGAAATGGATTCGTATCGTGTTTATGTAAAGTATAACATGAAGTTAAAGAATATTGAAAGCTGGGTTCCTTGTTTGACCAAGTATTATGTTAAAATAACATCCGAAGGAAAGTATGTCATTTACTTTAGTGCTTTGGACAATTCCGAAGTGGAGTTTATTAACCTGGCAGATAAGAACGAAGAAATTCAGAAATTGAAGCAGGAAGTAAACAAAAGCATGTCCGATATATTGGAAAAGGATGCCACCTTTAAACAGTATTATCAGAAAATGCAAAAAGAGATTAAAGCGGCAGCAAATGGTGAAAGTTCTTCCGCATCACCGGCAGCATCAGCTGCGAGTAATGGAACCGCAGTTCCAAGCACTGCTCCGAGTACGGCACCAAGTTCCGTTCCGAGTGCAAGTAGTAGTGCACCAGCAGCAAACTGACAAAAGAAAATGAATTACAAAGATGGTACGTTTGAATCGTCAGACGTACCATTTTATTCCTAAGTAAAGAGAATAAAGGATGATAAAACTATGCAGGAAACAGGTACGCGAATTAATAAATATATGAGTCAGTGTGGCTACTGCTCCAGAAGAGAAGCTGATCGGCTGATTGAAAAAGGGGAAGTATGGATTAACGGTACTTTGGCAACAATGGGAACAAAAGTGATGCCCGGCGATACGGTAATGGTTCATCATACAACAATTACTCCTTGCCAAAAAGAATATCTTCTTGCATTTCACAAGCCTGCCGGTATTGTGTGCACGACAAGCAAAATAGATAAGAATAATGTAATTGATTACTTGAATTTCCCGGAGCGGATTTATCCGGTAGGAAGACTGGATAAAGAATCTACCGGTTTATTGCTTCTTACCAATAACGGACAATTGATGGACGATGTTTTACGGGGAAGCAATTATCACGAAAAAGAGTATATTGTTCATGTAAATAAACCAATTACGGATTCTGTATTGCAGGCAATGGCGCAGGGGGTACCGATTTTAGATACAATAACCAGACCATGCAAGATACGCCGAATGGGAAAAGACTGCTTCTACATTACATTAACGCAGGGATTAAACCGTCAAATTCGTCGAATGTGTGAATATTTTGACTATCGTGTCACCAGTTTAAAAAGAATCCGGATTATGAATATTGAACTTGGTTCGCTCCCTGTCGGTAAATGGCGTGAGCTGACACCATCCGAAATAAAAACATTGAAAAATCTGGCACAGAATAAAGGAGAAGCAGAATAATGGAAAATGTATCCCGCATGAAAGAATTAATTTCACGTTTGAACCAAGCTGCCAAAGTATATTATCAGGGGCAGGGTGAAGTGATGTCAAATTTTGAATATGATAAACTTTATGATGAGCTGCTTGCATTGGAAAAAGAAACAGGCATTACAATGAATAACAGCCCAACCATTCATGTCGGATATGAAACCATTAGTGAACTTCCAAAAGAGCAGCATGTTCAGCCAATGCTTTCTCTGAATAAAACAAAAGAACCGGCGGATTTGGTTGCATGGCTTGGAAACGAGCAAGGTCTTTTGTCAATGAAATTAGATGGTCTGAGTATTATTTTGACTTATGAAAACGGTGAATTAGTAAAAGCATTGACACGTGGAAATGGTGAAATAGGAGAAGTCATCACGAATAATGCAAAAACGTTTGTAAATATACCGGGACGTATTCAGTATACCGGCACTTTAATTGTTCGTGGTGAAGCTTTGATTCGATATTCCGATTTTGAAGAATTAAATAAGCAGGAAAATGTAGAAGAACAGTATAAAAATCCGCGAAATCTCTGCAGTGGAAGCGTACGACAGTTAAATAACGAGATTACGGCAAAACGCCGTGTGCATTTCTACGCCTATAATATTATTTCAATTGGTGATGAGATTTCATTTACAAAGAAAAAAGAGGGACTAGTTTGGCTTGTGAAACAGGGTTTTGAAGTGGCACCTTACCGTGAAGTTTCTGCTTCAAACATAGAAGACATGATAACTTATTTTTCAAATTATGTAAAGCAGTCCGACTTGCCAAGTGATGGTTTGGTATTGACTTTTGATGATGTTGCCTATAGTGCTACACTTGGACGTACAGCTAAATTTCCTCATGATTCGATTGCATTTAAATGGCAGGATGAACTGGCAGAAACGACGCTTCGGGAAATTGAATGGAGTGCTTCACGTACTGGCTTGATTAACCCGGTTGCCGTTTTTGATGCTGTTGAATTAGAAGGAACCACTGTTTCCCGTGCCAGTGTTCATAATGTAAGCATTTTGAAAGAACTGAAATTGGGACTTGGTGATAAAATATTAGTCTATAAGGCCAATATGATTATTCCTCAGATACAGGAAAACAAAACACAGAGCGGAACGTGCGTAATTCCTGATAAATGTCCGGTCTGCGGTGCGTCTACAACATTAGAGCAGGAACACGGTTCTGTCTTTTTGCTCTGTCCCAATAAAGAGTGTTATGCAAAGAAAATAAAACTGCTGACACATTTTGTAAGTCGTAATGCTATGAACATCGACGGCTTATCAGAATCCACACTTGAAAAATTTGTAGCAGATGGCATGATTCATTCATTGACAGACATTTTTTATTTAGAAAAATATCAGGATAAAATTGTTGAGATGGAAGGGTTTGGTGAAAAATCCTACGACAATCTCATTGAGTCTATTGAAAAGGCAAAACAAATACCACTTGCAAATTTACTATACAGCCTTGGCATTAAAGGCATTGGCTTAAGTATGGCAAAACTTATTGCCGAAAAATATCCGTATCCGATTACAAAGATGCAGGAAATAACAGGAGAAGACCTGCTTAAAGTGGATGGCATTGGTGAGGTATTAGCAAAGTCTTTTGTCCGGTACTTTGCAGATAAAAACAATCAGGAACAGTTAAAGAATTTAGATGACCTGCTTATTGTTTCTTATCCGGAGAAAAAAGAGCATCAGCCATTTGCCGGCCTTACCTTTGTTATTACAGGGACATTAAATACATTTGATAACCGTAATCAGTGCAAAGACATGATTGAATCGCTCGGTGGAAAAGTGGCAGGAAGTGTCAGCAAAAACACCAGTTATCTGGTGAATAATGATATTACTTCCCAGTCCTCTAAAAATAAAAAAGCAAAAGAACTTTCGGTTCCGATTATTGAGGAAGCCACACTTGCTCAGATGATTGAAGAGGCTAACGAAAAAGCTTAATATCCTTTTTGGAAATCAAGCCACATTGATAAAAATACAAAAAGGATGCAAAAAGAACCGGAATCAGCAATAAGTACGATAAATAAGGCTGATTTGTTAAATGAATCAGGTTACGGCAGAATATTTTACTAATATAGAGAAGGCTCACAAGAAAGACAAAAGGCCAGACAAAATATTTTGCAACCTGAATGGTAATGTGTGTTTTCTTCATCAGGTAGATTCCATGACACAAACAGATGACAATCTGGCTGCATAAAAGTCCGAACAGATAACCAAAGATTCCATAAACAGGAGCCAGAAAAAACAGGCAGCCAATTCGAATGATAAGACCAATTACGGTAAAAGCAAAAGTGATTACCGTTTTCCCGAGTCCATTGATAATGCTGCCTAAAGTTGTTGTCACATATAGAAATGGGCATAAAAAAGCAAGCAGCGTCAAAAGTTTTCCGGCATTTTCGCTGTGAAACACAAATTGTCCAAGGTCCATTCCATAATTTAAAAAGACAGCACAGGTGAGCACGCCAAGCAGTAGGGAATAACGGACTGTAACAGAAGTTGTCTGCCGCACATGGTGATTATCTTTTTTGCCACTTGCTCTGGATATGTCGGGCAGTAAAAGAACAGAAAGTGAGTTTGTAATGGTTCCCGGAAAAAGAATAAAAGGCAGCACAATACCTGTCAAAATCCCATAAATTGCCAGTGCATCTTCTAAAGAAGAACCTGCCCTGCATAAAATCGGCGGAATGAAAACTGATTCTACACTGCCAAGAAGTGCAATAATTAGTTTTGTGCCGGTAAGTGGCAGTGCCATACGAATCACATTACCAAACTGAGCTTTTTGACAAAATAAATGGGTAAAGGAAGACTCTTTTATCAAATGATACATATTATAAAAGTTGCTTGCCAGTTCACCAATGACAAGTCCGGCTACGGACAAAATAAGAGACGAAACCGGAAGCAAATCGTAAAAGCAGAAAGAGACAACAAAAACAACCCGGACTAACTGCTCAATAATCTGTGTGACAGCCGGAATCTTGGCATTGTTTTTTCCGTAAAAATATCCATTGATTGTGGAAGTGACACCACAAAAAGGAAAGATAAAAGCCAAAACAAAAAGAAGCGGTGCCGTTTTATCTGCACCTAAAAAAGAATGTGCAATTACTGTGCGGAAAGAAAAAAGGCTAAACGACAAAATGACTGCCAGACAAAGAGAAAGTGTAATACCGGCTTTTATAATTTGTCCATGATTTTTTTTGGGCTGATGCGATATCAACTGTGATACAGCTGTCTGGATGCCAGCGGCATAAATTGTAAAACAAATCGAATAGACCGGAAAAATTAATTGGTAAATTCCTAAATTTACTTCCCCTAATTCACCGGCAAGAAAAATTCGATAGCAAAAGCCAATAACTCTTGTGGCAAATCTGGCGATTGTTAAAATCATTGTTCCCTTTAATAATTGGTCTTTCACCGCACACCTCATTCTTTTTTTATTAATATATGTGTCAAATCACGAAAAAATGTTGTTAAAATCATTATTTTATAGTATGATAAATAGGAATGTTTATGTACAAAAGGAGAGATACCTGTGTTATTAAAAAGAAATGTTTTTCGTATTGTGTGTGCCCTTTTTTACTTACCGGTCGCACTTTTAAGCATGTTTGAGATTATCAATTTGGTTATGACCAATTCTCAAAATAGATATTTTCTGGTAGGAGGCGTTGTTTTTGGCGTACTGCTTTTTCTAATTGCCGCGTACTTTATAAAACAAAAAAAATGGTTAATTATTGCCGAGAATAGTCGTCCTATTTCTATTATTTTAGAGACGATTATTGTTGTTCTTGTCGGCGTAGGTCTTTTCTTGTGGCAGAACCTGGTTTACGGATGGAAAACAGCTGCTACATCTTTGGTACTGACTTTATGCATTTATGCAATTGGACGTCTCTGCAGTGGACGGATTTGTGGAATTATCAGTTTTGCAAGCAGTATTTATTTAGTTATTTATCTGAATCAGGCACAGTATCTTCAGGAGCAGATGACGCTGAATATGTTTAGCTTTTTAATTCCATATCTTTGTTTTTTGATTTGGTTAAAGGCTTTAAGATTCGGAGAGAAAACAAGTGTTTTTTCCTGCGTTTTCGGTGCTTTGTTTCTTGGCGTGGTTTTCGCATTTGCTGTTCGAATCAATCCACTTGTAACCGTTTTATTTTTGGGGTGTTTTCTGGCTTTGTTTTTTGCCGGACAAAAAAATCCGAATCCATCCATTTTTTCAAAAGGTAGTTTATGCGCCGTTTATTTTCTTGTATTTACGGCAGGCATATTAGCAGTATTGTTTTTCTTTGAAAAAACAATTGTTACAAATATAACTTTTGTTAAAGATGCATCCCTTCCATTGGATGGCTGGCGTACCATGGTAGATTACATTCTTTTAAAATATGCGAAACCATTATTTTACTTTTTTGCACCATTTTCAAACGGTGTGTTTGTGCTGCTTTTCTTCTTCTTTTCTGTTTTAGCCGGATATTATGCTATTCGAAATCGTTTTTCGTTTATTGGTCCGGTTCTTATCACGTTTTTTGCAGCTGTATGTTATTATATTTTGTGCTCTGAACACACAAATATTTTTTACTGCATTACATGTTTTCTGCCAATTTTAACCGGCTACGGATTCAGTAATATCCTTTTGCCGGAAGAAATTCTGCCGGAAACAGAAAAAAATGAAACAGAAATGCTTGAACCGGAAAATGCCGAGACAGAAGATTTGGAAACAAAAAATTTGGAAACTGCAACAAAGAGTGAAGAACCTAAACGCGAAGAAAAACCAGAACCTGTACCGGAACCAAAAGAGGCGTTACCGCACAAAGAAGCGAAAGAAAAGGAAAATCTTATCTTGAAAACCTTAGGAAAAATGAAAGATGAGATTCCTGAGTGGACGATGCCGGAAGAATTTATAGAAAAACAGATGGAAATTGAAGAAGAGCCGGAACCGGAGAAAACAGAACAACTGCAGGAACCGGAACAGACACGGGATTCCGTTCTTGAAGAAGAGCCAGAAACTCCTTCGGATGCACTGGTTGAAAATACTTACTTATCGGCACAGACAGAAGAGGAACAGTTAAGTAATTTACTTAACCGTCTGGATATGGCTGAACCGATTAAACGTATGAACGAGAGTGCCCAGGAAGATATGGCGGA
>ENA-OPWD01002226-OPWD01002226.1-human-gut-metagenome-genome-assembly--contig:-NODE-2226-length-11704-cov-1.492746_pt1 | contig 11704 bp, 10 predicted proteins | sample MGYA00241502_ERZ501996 | MGnify/ENA primary metagenome ERZ501996 (study PRJEB25962, sample SAMEA2042011) | human gut metagenome | biome: human gut; feature: human-associated habitat; material: faeces... | reverse complement strand
AACGAAAGGAAGGCTAAATTCATGAACAGAAGAACTACTGAGATTTCACAGTGTGAACTTACGGTTATGAAGTGTATCTGGGACCTTAAGAGTGAGGTTACATGCGCACAGGTTATGGAGAAGTTAAAGGAAGACTATGGTCTTATATATAAAGATACGACTGTATATACTTTCTTAAAGAATCTTATAAATAAAGGATTTGTTACCTCAGAAAAGAAAGGCATTACATATTATACACCTGTAAGAAGTGAAGTAGATTACAGAACAGACATTTTAAAGCAGGCTAAAAAATTCTGGTTCAATGATTCAGTAACAGACTTTGTTGATGCAGTGCTTAGTTTAGATAAGGTTACAGCTGCTGACAAGGCAAAGATAAAAGAGATGGTTAAATAGTAAATTATCTATTATAACATTATAAATTAAAAATAAGCTATACATGTATTTTGTGTATAGCTTATTTTTGTATTTGGTACAGTGATAAAAATTTTTATGCATTTTCACTATCGTATGCTTCTTTTACTGCAACGGCAAGCTGGTCCGGACAGGATGTTGGTTTAAAACCACATCTTATACCTTTAAGTTTACTTTCAATCTGTTCTACGGTAAGACCGTCAACGAGTGATGATATACCCTGAAGATTTCCATTGCATCCGCCTGTAAATTCTACATTTGATACAATGTCTCCGTTTAAATCAAATTCAATCTGTGTTGAACAAGTTCCTTTTGTTCTGTATGTGTGTTTCATAAGTGTTCCTCCTTGTATCTTAAATAAGTAATGTTTAAATTTGTGAAAATACTTCACCAAGACCACACTGTAACAACAAATCTGCATTGCTGTCAAGAGGTGTTGAAGATTTGTTTATGAGTACCAGATGTCTGCCCTTAAAATATTGTATAAGACCGGCTGCCGGATAAACGGCAAGAGATGTACCGCCTACAATAAGCATGTCGGCATTTGATATGGCATTGACGGCTGCGCTGACGGTTATATCGTCAAGACCTTCCTCATACAAAACCACATCAGGTTTGATGATACCACCGCATTCGCAGAGAGGAACGCCCTGACTGTTTTTGATATAATCTGCGTCGTAGAATTTGTGACATTTTTCGCAATAATTTCTGAGAGTAGAGCCGTGAAGCTCATAAACCTTCGTGCTGCCCGCTGCCTGATGAAGACCGTCAATATTTTGGGTGACAACAGCGGAAAGTTTGCCGGATTTTTCAAGTTCTGCAAGTTTTATATGTGTTATATTAGGCTTTGCATTTTCAACAAGCATCTTGTCTTTGTAAAACTTGTAAAATTCCTTTGTATTTCTGATAAAAAAAGAATGACTTAAAATAGTCTCGGGAGGATAATCATACTTCTGAGGATAAAGTCCGTCTACACTTCTGAAATCAGGGATACCGCTTTCGGTAGAGACACCGGCACCGCCGAAGAATACTATATTATTACTTTCGTCTATCCATTTTTTAAATAAATCCAAGTCTTTTTTATCAGGCTGCATAAATGTTCCTCCTTTATAAAAACGGACATCTGTTACAGATGCCCGCTCGTTAGTATTCAATTTGACAGTGCTAAACCTGCCAGATTTGCCATTTCAATAATTGATTTTTTTGAAACTTTTTTTCTGCAATATTCAATAAGGTCATCTTTTGAACCGTTGAATATGTCAACCGGTTCATATTTTGTCAGGATAATCATATCATCCTTTACTGAAATTTCAAGAGAATCTCTTTCAGCAATGTTTAAAGTTCTGCGAAGTTCAATTGGCAGTGTAATTCTGCCGAGTTCATCTAATTTCCTTACTATACCTGTTTCCTTCATGTTGCTCTCTCCTTCCTAGTCAAGTGTTGTATGAATGTGTATTTGTATAACAAGCGCATACAACTGCAATTATGTCTTTAAGCAATGTTTTCTGGTTGAAATATAGTTTGTATAATATGCAGTAGTATTAAATGGAAACTGCATGCTATATTGATTTTGAATATAGCACATATTACAAAAATTGGCAATATATTATAAAAATTAGGGAAAATAATTCTTTGGGCTTAAAGCTTGATTTTATAAATATGATATAATAAAATATCTGTAATGAAGTAATTGGTAAATTTAAGCAAATCTGAATTTTTGAACCGCTTGGCAGATTTGTTTAATATAAAGTGGTTCAGGAAAGAGGCGAATGATGAAGATAACAAATATTTCAGATATCAACGAATTTTTCAAAGTAGTTGATAAATGCAAAGGTCGTGTGGAGCTTACATCATCAGAGGGAGACAGAATCAATCTTAAGAGTAAACTTACACAGTTTGTAGCGATGGCTCAGCTCATGAATACAACATATGTAAAGGAACTTGAGATTGTAGCATCAGAACCGGAAGATGCCAGCAGAATTCTTGACTATATGATGAGTGGAAAAGTCTGATAAAAAGTCTCATATTATATTTGGGATAAAAAACGGAGAATATGCATAAGATAAATTTTATTTATACTGCATATTCTCTGTTTAATTTTGGTTTAAATTTTTATAATATTATCAAATAAACTGTCAATAGTTTTTTCGTTTGAATTTGCCGAGTTCGAGTGGGAAATGATTAAAGTGCGGAATACACAATATCTCGTATAACTTGTATATCTCTGTAACCATTGCCGCCGCATTTCTGTATGACATATATTATTGCAAGGTTTTCTTTTGGGTCCATGGCAACATAGCTTCCAAGCCATCCGTCCCATCCGTATTCTCCTTCTGAGCCAAAACTCTGGCTTGCGGGAACATCCATCATAACACGCATAAGGTTTCCGTAGCCGTATCCTTTCAATGTATCCCAATCATACATTGAAAGCTGTTTTGGTGTGAGATTGTTCCTTGTCATGATTTCAACTGTTTTTCTTCCAAGTATGCGTACATTACCGAGAGTTCCTTTGTTTAACATCATATTTACAAATTTTGAATAATCGTCGATTGTTGAGACAAGTCCGGCACCTCCCGATTCAAAAAGAGGTTTCTTTTTGTGCATATATGTAAGACCTAAATGCTGCCATGTACATGGTTCCATGGTTTGAGTTTCAGGCATATACTGATAATTCTGCATAAAACGGCTTTGTTTTTCTTCAGGAACGAAAAAGTCAGTATCATCCATGCCAAGTGGTTTAAATATTGTTTCTTTGAGATAATCACTGTATTTTTTGCCTGTTATAACTTCGATTACGGCACCGAGAACATCGGCACAGAAGCTATAGCGCCAGCCCTCGCCGGGATGAAATTCAAGAGGCTGTTCGCCAATCAGTACGGCAAGGTCATATGTAGATGTAGGCTTACCGGCTTCAACATCAGCGTAATATTTATCAATCATATCCTGCATTGCTTTTCCGGCAGGAAAAGAAGCGTCCGGATATGTAAGACCTGCTGTCATATTGAGAAGATCCTGTATAACAACTTCTCTTTTTGCGGGAACATATCCTTTTTCAGTAAGCACCGTTTGATTTTTGAAACTTGGAATAAAATTGCTTACAGGGTCAGAGAGAGCGATAAGTCCTTTTTCGACAAGGGTCATAACAGCGACTGAAGTAACCGGTTTTGTCATGGAATAGCATCTGAAAATAGAATTTTTTTCCATGGGAATGTGTTTTTCTTTATCGGCTTCACCGTATTCATTTCGATATACTTCTTTGCCGTCTTTTATAATGCATATAGATGCACCTACATTACAATCCGGATTTTCTGATTTACCTATAAGTGTAGATGAAATGGCATCATCAAGTCTTTTTAATATATCAGTGTTCATACTTTCCCTCGATTCGTATTTTTTGTATTATATGGTGCAAGGGTCAAAATACCTTTTGACCCCAACATCATTATATATAATAGATTAACACACTGAAATGGAAAAAAATACTGCATTTTTGGTAGTTCAATAGTAGTATAAGTTAGATAAAAAAATACATACTATCATATAGAAAGCTGCATGAATTAAAAATCATTGTTACTGAGTTACTGACAGTATCACAGGTGTAAATGACAGCATATTACTTATTGCAATTACAAAGGAGGTTCATATGATGGGAACAGGTATGAATCATTTTCAGGTTTATCTGATAATGTTTTTGACAGGTGGTTTTCTTTATTGTGGTATAGAAATTTTGTATCGTGGATATTCACATATATCCATGTTATTTGCAGGCGGTTTATGTTTTGTACTTGTAGGAGCAGTTGAAAATATTCTGGGTGACGGTGCTTCACTTATAGGACAAATGATAATATGCGGATTGATGATAACGGGAGTTGAGTTTATTGTCGGCATGATAGTAAACAGGCAGATGCATTTAAATGTGTGGGATTATTCAGGACAGCAATATAATTTTAAGGGGCAGGTATGTCTGCTATATACAAATTTGTGGATTTTGTTGTCGTGTCCGGTAATAGTATTACATGATTACATGGAATATATTCTTTTGGGAAGTCAGCTGCCTAATTATAAAATATGGTAATAAATTATTTATGCACAAAAAACGTATGCAGAAATGAGGGGTAATATGGAAAATATTGTGACTAATGCATTTAAAATAAGAAAGACAGATGAATACGAGAAAAATATACCTTTTAATTATTTGGCAGCATTTCCGGATAAAAGTTTTAAGATACCTATTGTTGATGTATTTAAAAAAGGAAAAATATTTGGGAGCAGCATTGATTTCTCGAAAATAGTTTTTATGCCTATAGGTGCAACGTCTTATTCTGATGCATTAAACATGGGGCAAAAAATAGTAACAGAAATTAAGAAAAGAATCAGATATAAGACAATGTCGTCTATTGAAGAAAATAATGCAATTTTAACAAGGGATGTAAGAGGTTATCTTTATGATATTTTTGATGTGTTTGAAATGATGACTGCTGCAATAAAAAGCTGTGGATATGAGGTAGGGAAGGATATAGTGTTTATGCTTGATGCGGATGCGGGAAAGTTATACAGGAAAGAATCGGATATGTATTATTTTCCAGGGGAAACATTTAAGAGGAAAGAGAAAATAAATTCTCAGGGAAATACGGAGGAGAAATGGCAGAACTATATCGAAAAAGAAGTTGGATGTCAGTGTGAGGGTGTTGAGTACAGGACATGCTGTGATAGTCCGGCATTTAGCATGGAAAGCCAGTGTGACAGGGAGTTGCCTGAATTTGAAAGTGGTGTTGACAGAGCTTTCTATCCGATTGTTTCGATGTATGAGCAGGAGAGTGATAAAATATTCGACGATTTGCTGCCGGAAACACCTGATACAAAATCTGTATCTGTACTTCGTTCATCTTCCGAGATGGCAGATTATTATAAGCAGCTATGTGACCGTTTTCCGATAATAGGAATTTCCGGTGCCCTTGCAGTAAATGATAAAAAGGGATGGGATATTCTTGACGACAGTCTTGGTGACAGCGTTGTGTTTTTGGATGAGGGAGCATTTTAAATAAAACAGAACAATAAGGTAATGAATATATAAAAAGTAATAAATTTAAGGTTTTATTTTTGCCAAAGATATATTATCATGGACACTACAGATAAAATTATGGAGGAAATATATGTTTGAATTAAATCAGAAAAATTATGCACAGGTTGCCAGGAGAGCTGCGGCAGAGGGATGTGTGCTGCTTAAAAATGACGAAAAGATACTGCCGCTAAAAAAAGGTACAAAAGCAGCCGTTTTTGGTATCGGTGCATTTTATTATTACAAGGGCGGTCTCGGTTCGGGAGGACTTGTAAATACAAAGTATGTTGTGAGCATTCTTGATGCATTAAAAGAAAGTGACTGTATTGAAGTAGATGACGGTATTCTTGAAATCTACGAGAAGTGGATTAAAGAAAATCCTTTTGACGAGGGAAACGGATGGGGAAGTGTTCCATGGTCACAAAAGGAAATGCCGTTGTCAAAGGAGATTATAAGTGAGGCTGAAAAAAGAAATGATACAGCCATTGTTATCATAGGAAGAACAGCAGGAGAAGATCAGGATAACAAAGCAGATGCGGGAAGTTATTATCTGACACAGGCAGAGAGAGAACTTATAAAAAATGTTACAGATACATTTGAAAAAAGTATTGTTCTTCTGAATGTCGGAAATATCATAGATATGAAGTGGACAGACGAATATAAACCATCTGCTGTTATGTATGTATGGCAGGGAGGACAGGAAGGCGGAAACGGTGTTCTTGATGTAATTACGGGTAAGACGGCGCCAAGCGGAAAGCTGACTGATACAATCTGTTATAATATAGAAGATTACCCTTCAGCTCCATATTTCGGTGATGCTGATAAGAATTATTATGTTGAAGATATATATGTAGGATATAAGTATTTTCAGACGGCTGCAGCGGATAAAGTGATGTATCCGTTTGGATTTGGTATGTCATATACTGATTTTGAGATAACAGGTTCGGTTAAAAATGTTGATGAAAACAGTGTAATTGTTGATACAGCAGTAAAAAATACAGGTGATTGTTCAGGAAAAGAGGTTGTACAGGTTTATATCGAAGCACCACAGGGAAAACTTGGAAAACCTGCACGTACTTTTGTCGGATATGCAAAGACCGTTGAGCTTGCGGCTCAGGATAGCCAGAAACTTACAATATCTTGTCCTAAATCATATTTTGCGTCATATGACGATTCAGGAATTACAGGTCATAAATCTGCATTTATTCTGGAAGAGGGAGAATACAAAGTATATGCAGGAAACAATGTTGCGGAGGCTGAATATATCGGAAGTTTTTCACAGGAATTTCAGGTGATAGAGCAGCTTGAAGAAGCACTTGCACCTATAGAAGAATTTGAGAGAATGCATCCGGTTTCAGCTGATAAAGCAGATGATTCTGAAAAAGACAGCGGAGATAATACAGGAAATTCAGGTCTATATGAGATGGAATTTCAAAAAGTTCCTACAAGAACAGTAAATCTTTCTGAGAGAATTGAGAGTGAGATGCCGGAGGATATACCTCTTACGGGTGATGAGGGATACACTCTTAAAGACGTTGCGGATGGAAAGATTGATATTGACAAATTTATAGGACAGCTTTCAGATGATGACCTTATGTGTCTTATGAGAGGTGAGGGAATGTGCAGTATGAAAGTGACGCCCGGAACTGCTGCCGCATTTGGAGGACTTACTCCTTCACTTGAAAGATTTGAAATACCTGCACTTTGCTGTGCTGATGGGCCTTCCGGAATAAGAATGGATTGCGGAACCAAGGCGTTTTTACTTCCGATAGGAACATTGCTTGGTGCTACATTTAATGATGAACTTATCGAGGAACTTTTTGAATATTTTGGCGCAGAGATGAAATATAACCGTATTGACACTATTTTAGGACCGGGAATGAATATACACAGGCATCCTCTTAATGGAAGAAATTATGAATATATTTCAGAGGACACGATTCTTACCGGAAAAATATGTGCGGCAGAACTCAGAGGACTGCATAAAGCGGGCGTAGAGGGAACAGTAAAACATTTTTGTGCAAACAATCAGGAATTTCGCCGTGCAGATGCGATGGGCGTGATTTCAGAGAGAGCACTCAGGGAAATTTATCTAAAATGCTTTGAAATAGTGGTAAAAGAAACGGGATGCAGTTCTGTAATGACTACATACGGACCATTTAACGGTCTTTGGACATCGGGAAATTATGACCTTTGTACAACGGTGCTTAGAAAAGAATGGGGATTTGAAGGAATCGTAATGACTGACTGGTGGGCAGTTGCAAACTGGGAAGGAGAAGCACAGGACAGAAGAAACAGGGCGGCAATGGTTCAGGCACAGAATGATATATTTATGGTGTGTCCTGATACGGAAAGAGAGAACGCTCTTGACAATATCAAAGCAGAGTATACGATAGGAAAGATAACAAGAGGGCAGTTCCAGAGAAATGCAAAGAATGTACTTAAATTTGCACTTAACAGTCTTGCAATGCAGATAAAACTTGGAAAAGTAACTCTTGAAGAATACGCACCTGAGTGGGATACAAGCTACAGACCTGAGGGTGAACTGGAGACAGTTGCGGCAGAGAACGGTTCTTTTGTTGTATCAGATGAGCTTGCATTAAAAATGCTTGAAGATGACGGAATGTATTTCAATGCAGTTGATGCAGTGGAAGGAAATTACAGTGTAAAAATAAATATTACGTCACAGCACAATGAATATACACAGATACCTATATCTTTGTTCGTTGACAATGATTATCGTGGAACGCTTTCATTCCAGGGAACAAATGGAAAAGCTGACGAGAAAGATATGCCTATTGGAAAGATTGGAGTGGGAGAGCATTATATAAGAGTGGCATACAGACCACATGGCATAACGATGAATGAGTTTGTGATTGAAAAGGAAAATACACTGTCATAGAGAATAGGTGTGATTAAAAATGACACGGCTGCTAAGTTTTGTTTAACAGCCGTGTTTTTGTATATGCAGGTTTTAATGCAAGATTACATAGTAATGTAAAATTACATAGAAATAATAATCTGTATGCATTTCCCGTCATCGCTTTTGGCGTGAATAGTACCGCCGTGAAGAGAAACAATGGTTTTGGCAACGGAAAGACCTATTCCGGAGCCGCCTGTTGAGGAGTTTCTTGACGCGTCTGTTCTGTAAAATCTGTCAAAGAGCATATCAAGATTTCCCTCGAAGATGTTGTCACTTTCATTTTCAAATACAATAATATTTTTTCTGCCTTTTCTTTTTACCGAGATTTTGAAGATACTGTTTTCTGTTGCATATTTTGCTACATTGTCTATAAGTATCTCAAATAACTGTCTGACAAGTTTTTCGTCTCCTGAAACAAATGCCTCCTTTTCAAGAGCTGTGTTAATTTCAATATTTTTTGATGAGAATATAACCTCAAAGGGTTCAAGGCTTTCCGTCAATATAGTATTTAGTGGAAGATGGGTTTTATGAAAGTTCGCGTTCTTTTCTTCCATTTTTGAGAGAGTGATAAACTGCTGAACCATTGTTGTAAGTCTTGCTATCTGGTTTTGAATGCTCTTTGTCCATTGGCTTTCTCCATTTTCCATTTCTATAACTTCAATGTTGGCATCAATGATTGTAAGAGGTGTTTTTAATTCGTGGCCTGCATCTGTTATAAACTGGCGCTGTTTCTGATAGCTTTGCACGACGGGGCGAAGCACTATCTTTGAAAATATTATGACAAGAATGAGAACCGCAATAAAACCGATACCGGACATTAAAAGGCTTGTGAAAAGGGTGTTTTTAAAGGTTGACAGGCTCTGATTGCAGTCTACGAAAATATAAAGTGTATATGAGTCTGCCGTATATTTTTTATAGCGGAACTGTCTGTAAAATCCGGTGTCGGATTTTTTTGATTTTATGGCAGATATGTAGCTGTCAAGGTCATCGGTTGTCACTGATGCTATACTTTCAAGATTAGAGTCCGTAATTGTTCCTTTATTGTTTATTTTAACGGAAAAATATCTTGTCGAAAAAGGTGTTTCGGCATCTATCTGTCCGTTAGGAATTTTTGGTGGGTTTGCATTATCCGGATTATTTTTTTCGGGTGGAGTTTTATTGTCGTCAGGAGCAGGAGCCGGTTCATTATTATTTTTGCTTTGTGGGAATTTACCGTCATTTTCGCATATCATGCGTGTCATTGTATCTGCCTGGCTTTTTAACTTGTCAAAATTAAGTATGTTCATACCGCCTATCATGGACAGAAGAACGATAAGTGTGGAAAGCATTGCAACAAGTATAAAGCGTTTTCTTAGTTTTTGTACCATAGATTATCCTTTCATATTATTTTTTTGTCAGGATATAGCCTTGATTTCGCATTGCTTTTATACATATGTCGGCACCAAGTGAGGTAAGCTTTTTTCTAAGTGTTGAGATGTTTACCCAAACAACATTTGTTTCCGTATCACTTTCATATCCCCATATTCTTTCAAAAAGTCTGTCAACGGATATAATTGTTTCCGGTGCCGATAAAAACATTTCCATCATTTGAAATTCTTTGTTTGTGAGGCGTATGGAAGTATCGGAACCGTTAGCTGACAAGGCAGCAGTTGTCTGCTCGAGACTTGTGTTTCCGTAGGTTAATACGGTGCTTGCATTTTCTGTTTTGCGGCGTGTTATGGAGCGTATTCTTGCAAGCAGTTCTTTCATGGCGAATGGTTTTGTAAGGTAATCATCTGCACCAAGGTCAAGTCCGAGTACCCTGTCATCAATTTCTGATTTTGTAGTCAGAAAGAGAACGGGAACATTATTCCCGCTCTCTCTGAGCTCTTTTTTTGGCATCATTATGTCTAAGATGACACCGTCATATTCTTCTACCGAAAGATATTCTATTGCCGCCTGTCCGTCGTAGACAGCATCAACCGTATAGTGATTGTGTTGTAATATCGCTGTAAGTGCATTTGAAAGTTCTACTTCATCTTCAGCCAGCAATAGTTTCATAGTATCTGTCCTCCGCGTCTGTTATTTAAGCTTTTTAACTGAGCTCCATTTACTGTAATATTTCTTTTTGTTTACTGTTTTGTATGTTCTTACTTTAATATAATATACATTCTTTTTGGTTAAATTGGAAATAGTAATTTTAGTTTTTTTACTATTTACTGTTTTTGTGGCAGTATTAAATGATTTTGAAGTTGAATAGCTTATCTGATAACCTGTAATATCATTTACGCTCTTTACTTTTACGACAGCTTTTGTGCGTTTTTTGCTTCTCTTAGCACTCTGTACTTTTGAAGCTTTGACTGTTACTGTTGAATCTGTTGGTGTAGCAGTAGCAGAAGGTGTTTCTGTGGCATCAGGTGTAGCTGTAGGTGCCGGAGTTGAAGTAGTGCTGTCACTGTCATTACTGCTGTTATCTGAAGAGTTGCTGTTGTCAGAAGAGTTGCTGTTGTCAGAAGAACTGTCAGAGTATTTGGCTGCTTTATAATCTGACCAGCTTGTTGTTTTTGAGGCTCCTGAGAGGTCTGCACTGTCGCTGTATTCAGATACTGTTACTGTAACAGAAGAAGTTCCCTGTACATATATAGTACCGTCAGTTCCTTTGATTGTGACAGTATTACCGTCTTTATCTGCAACTTTTCCTTCACATGAAAGTTTTGAAAGAGTGCTGTCTTTAGTTACTATCCATGTAGAGTCGTTTGAAATATAAACATTTGCATAACCGCTTCCGACTGAACCTGCACATGTTTCATCATCAATGAGAGCACCTGTGAGTGTGCTGCCGTTTGTCATATAGAAATCAAGTTTGCTGATTGAATCCCAGATAACATCGCCTTCCATTTCCTGTGAGTCGGCGGTAAAGAGACAGTCAGCACCGTTGCTGCCCGATGTACCCCAGCCTCTCTGGTTGTTATTTCCTGTGCAGCGGAGGAAGAAATCATTGTCATCGGCATATTTAATATTTACATTTGAAAGAATAAATGTAGACTCTGTATTTGTTGTATAGAACATGCCGCCATTTTTAGCAGTAAGTGTTCCGCCGTTCATCTCAAATGTACTGTTTCCTTCCTGTGAGTCACCTGACATACTCTGATAAAGTATTACATTCCATGTACAGTCATTCTGGCTGTCATCACTCATATTTCCTGTGAGTGAAGTATCAAAAAGACGAAGTGAATTAAGTCCTTCAATACATACGGCTTCTGAACCGTTTGCAGTAAGTTTTGCAGTGTTTACAGCAATATCAGCGGTGCTGTAAACAGCAGGAGAACCAA
>ENA-OPWD01002207-OPWD01002207.1-human-gut-metagenome-genome-assembly--contig:-NODE-2207-length-11787-cov-7.243948_pt1 | contig 11787 bp, 9 predicted proteins | sample MGYA00241502_ERZ501996 | MGnify/ENA primary metagenome ERZ501996 (study PRJEB25962, sample SAMEA2042011) | human gut metagenome | biome: human gut; feature: human-associated habitat; material: faeces... | reverse complement strand
TAAATTATACTATAAATCGGCCTTTTGTCAATCGACAATTTGTAACCTGAATCACCCCAAACATGAAGTTAATTGAACACCTCTTGCGCCATGGCACAATGCGCTGTATACTTCTGATATGCGCGCCTGCGCGTTTAATTTAAGACCAACTAGAGGACAGGAATATGAAATTGAGAGAATGGAATGCCCGGCTGCACGGGCTTGTTGTTTTCCGCAGCCTGCTGGACGACCCCGTTGTGGCAAAGCTTGTGGACCTGACCGACCGCATGGAAGCCGGTGCGCCCGGCTATGGCCCGGTGTGCGACGCTGTGGCCCAATTTGAAGCCGCACTGTTCGAGCACACCACCAACTGGGGCAGCTACCTCAGCGCCGCTGTGCTGGAAGCCGAGACCGTCTGCGTGCGTCAGGCTGCATCGGGCACCCTTGCCCCTGCACTGCAGACCGCGCTGGACAGTGAACTGGCTTTTCTGCAGGCTCTGTGCGGCCTGACGCTGGACGAACTGCTGGCCGCTGCCGGTTCTGCCACAGGGCAGGCGCAGGAGCTGGCTTTCCTGCCCCGGTGGGAGACCTCCGGCATCGACCTGCCTGCCGCCTACGCCCAGCGCATGAGCGAGGTGGGAAAAAAGGGCTACGGCATGTTTGCCAAGCACCATGTGTTCACGGTGGAGAGCGGCCAGCTGGTGCCGGTGAAATACCCGGACCCTCAGCGCCTTTCCGAGCTGCCCGGCTACGAAAAGGAGCGCGAAAAGGTCATTGCCAACACAAAGGCCCTGCTGGCCGGAATGCCCGCCAACAATGTGCTGCTGTACGGCGATGCAGGCACCGGCAAGTCCAGTGCGGTGAAAGCCATTGCCAATGAGTTTGCGCCTGAAGGCCTGCGGCTGGTGGAAGTGAAGAAGAACCAGCTCTACCAGATCCCGGATCTGATGGACAAGCTGGCCGCGAACCCGCTCAAATTCATCCTGTTCATCGACGACCTGAGCTTTACCGCCAACGACGACAACTTTGCCGCCCTGAAAGCCATCTTGGAGGGCAGTGTAGGCGGACGCGCCCAGAACATTGCGGTGTACGCCACCTCCAACCGCCGCCACCTCATCAAAGAGACCCTCTCGGACCGCACCGGCGACGACATCCATGAAGCCGACACCCGGCAGGAGCTGATGAGCCTTTCCGCCCGGTTTGGCCTGACGGTCACCTTCCAGCGGCCGGAAAAGGCACGGTTCGAGACCATTCTGGAAGAGCTGGCAAAGCAGCACAACATCCAGATGCCCACCGAGCAGCTGCTGCTCAAGGCCGAGGCTTTCGCCCTGCGCGCCGGCGGCCGCAGCCCCCGGGTGGCCAAGCAATTCATCGAGCAATGCGAGGCCGGTGTGCAGAAGTAAAAACCGGTTTTCCGAACATGATGCCAAAAAACGGGACACCAAAGCATCCGCAGATGCTCCGGTGTCCCGCTTTTCTTATCTTATTTTTTCGCTCAGTCCCGCACAGCGATGCACTCGATCTCCAGCTTTGCACCCTTGGGGATGGCTGCCACCTGCACGCAGCTGCGGGCGGGGAACGGCTCGGCAAAGGCCTTGGCGTACTCTGCGTTCACTGCGGCAAAATCGTTGATGTCGGCCAGAAAGATCACCGTCTTGACCACGTTGTTCATGGAAAGCCCCGCCTCGGCCAGAATCGCCTTCAGGTTTGCAAGGCTCTGGGCGGCCTGCTGCTCCACGGTATCAGCCATGGTGCCGGTGGCGGGGTCTACCGGGATCTGCCCGGACACAAACACCATGTTGCCCAGATCCAGTGCCTGACTGTAAGGGCCGATGGCGGCAGGTGCATTGGTAGTAGATACGACTTTCATAGTATATTTTCTCCTCTATATTACTTTAAGTTTAAGGTAAGTTCTCTTTTCGCTCTGGCAAACGATAAAGTTTACACCCGCTCGGTGACCAGCTGGAAGCCGGCCTTGGTCAGTTCGGTGCGGATCTGCTCGATCTGGGCGGCATCGCGGGTCTCCAGCGTCAGCTTGAGGAAGCAGCTGGAAATGGGCATATTGGGGTCGGAGCCGTCATGCTGTACCGACACCACGTTGCTGCCGCAGCGGGACACCACCTCGGCCACCTTTTTCAGCTGGCCGGGCTTGTCCTCCAGCGCAATGGTCAGGTTAGCCTTGCGCCCACTCATCACAAGACCACGGGTGATGACGCGGTTCAGGATGTTCACATCAATGTTGCCGCCGGAGATGACGCAGGCCACCTTTTTGCCCTCCACCGGCAGCTTGTGGAACAGCACCGCCGCCACCGGCACAGCGCCTGCACCCTCGGCCACCAGCTTCTGGTTCTCCATCAGGGAGAGGATAGCCGCTGCCGTCTCGTCCTCGGTCACGGTAACGATATCGTCCACATACTGCTCGCACAGCTGATAGGTCAACTCGCCCGGGGTCTTGACCTGAATGCCGTCCGCAAAGGTAGAAGCAGCTTTCAGGGTCTGGTACTTGTGCTCGTGCAGGCTGCGGTACATACTGGGGGCACCCTCGGCCTGTACGCCGTACACCTTGACCTCCGGCCGCAGGGTCTTGATGGCAAAGGCAATGCCGGAGATCAGTCCGCCGCCGCCCACCGGCACCACCACAGCGTCCACATCCGGCAGCTGGTCAAGGATCTCCAAACCAATGGTGCCCTGCCCGGCGATGACCTGCTCGTCATCGTAGGGGTGGATAAAGGTCATGTCGTACTCCTTTTGCAGCTGCACGGCCTTGTCGTGGGCTTCGTCGTAGGTGCCGGGCACAAGGCAGACCTCCGCGCCCAGATTTTTGGTGTTTTCCACCTTCATCAGGGGTGCGCCGTCCGGCATACAGACGATGCTGCGGATGCCGCGCCGGGTAGCTGCCAGCGCCACACCCTGCGCATGGTTGCCCGCAGAGCAGGCAATGACGCCCTTGGCGCTTTCCTCCTCGGAAAGCTGGCTGATTTTATAGTAAGCGCCCCGCACCTTAAAGCTGCCGGTGGCCTGCAGGTTCTCAGTCTTGAGGTACAGCTGGCAGTCCTTGGACAGCTTGGGGGCTTCGATGAGGTCGGTCTTTCTCGCCACGTCCTTCAGCACAAAGGCAGCGTGGTAAATCTTATCCAGAGTCAGCATGACAGATACTTCCTTTATTTTTTCGTGATGTCATCCAGTATAAGTTACAAAAATTGTTTTGTCAAATGAATTTCATTCACGATAAACGGCATAAAAAAGAGAAAGGCAAGGGCAGGGCGCACCCTGTTTTTTGTTTTTAATAAACAAGATGGAGCAAATCGGCCAGTACGATCATAGCAACAATTATAGCAAAAAGGAACACGGGCAATCAATCTCCGGGCTGTGATATGGAATTACCCGGTCAAATTGATTCTTTTCCACAAGCTCCCGGCACTGCATTGCATCTTCAACGCCTTTCTGACGGTTTCAGTGCAACTTCTTTCTTCATCACGGCAATTTGATGTATTATATGCGCCCTTCGGTGTTTTACGCTGCGCAGATATGAGCTTGTCTACGGCAGAGTGCATCTCTTGATGCGCACCCTATTTTCGGTTTACTCTACCTGCTTTCTTAGGGTTCGGTTTTCTATTCTATAAGGATGCTTTTAGCGCTTTTCCTGCAAGCATAAATATGGTAAAATAGAAAAAACGCTATGGATATGGGTGACGGTGAAGATCAATGCTGAAGATTGCAATCGCAGAGGATGAGACCAGCGCGCAGACTGCATTAAAGGAATATCTTGACCGCTGGCAAGCAGAAAACGGCCAGCCGGTGCAGGCGGTGTTTTTTGAAAGCGGCTCTCAGCTGCTGGAAAACATTCCCCAAGGGTTGCAGCTGGCATTGCTGGACATCCAGATGCCAGGGCTTTCCGGCATGGAGACTGCCCACCGCCTGCGGGGAACGCTGCCGGAGCTGGAGATCGTGTTCATCACCAGCCTTACCGGCTATGCGCTGGAAAGCTACGAGGTCGCTGCACTGGATTATCTGGTCAAACCGGTCAGCTATCCGCGGTTTTGCCGCAGCCTTGAGCGTGCCTGCCGCCGGATCTGCCAACAGGCAGAGCACATCCTGACCATTAAAAACAACGATGGGGTATTCCGTCTGCGTGCAAAGGACCTTGTCTATGTGGAGGTGTTCAGCCACCGGCTGGTACTGCATACCACAGCGGGTGTGGTGAGCTACAGCGGCACCCTTGCCGCACTGGAAAAGGATTTAGGAAACGGATTTTTCCGTTGCCACAGCTCCTTTCTGATCAATCTGGAGCAGGTGACCCGGCTGGACGGTGCTGATGTTGTGCTGGGCAGTGAGCGATTGCCGGTAAGCAAATACCGCCGCAAGATGCTGCTTGCCGCGCTGGCAGCCTGTTGGGGGGAGGCACTGTAATGACCATCAGCCTGTGTACTTTTTTGCGGGCAGTCAGCTATGGACTGCTGCTCCCCTTTTACGTCTGCGGCACCGAGCTGCGACGCAGTCTGCAACGTCAGGGCTTGCAGCCGGTGGTGCTGGTGCTGGCACTGACGGTGATATTGCAGTGGGAGCAGACCTTTGCCACCCTCGGTGGACAGTATGTCGGCATCGTCTGCTCCATCGCCCTTTATGCCATTACTGCCTATGCCCTGCTGCGCCGTAGCATCGGGCTGGCCCTACAGCAAGCACTGTGCTTTTTTCTGCTCACCGACTGCACCGACACCATCATGCGGTTTGCTAATATGCGGCTGCTGGGATACGACCCTCTACGCTCCGGCACATTCTGGGCAGCGCTGCTGGCGTATCTGCCACTGACAACCGTGCAGGGAACGCTGCTGTGGCTGCTGCGCAGTTTCTGCCCGGCTGAAAAGCTGCGCATCCTTCGCAGCGCTGCACTTGCATTGTATGTTCTGGCCGCTGTTCCCTATCTGTTTGTCTGTCGGCTCACCTATTGGCTGCCGTTGACCAATGAAGAACTGACCACCGCCGTGCCGGTGCTTCTGACCGGGTGCTGTGTGCTGGCGCTGCTGGTAAACATCAGCTTTCTGAGCTATGCCATCGCCGAGGAGGAAAAGCGCACCATGCTGCAGCTGCGCATCGCTGCTGAGCAGCAACAGCAGCAATACCTGCTGCGCAAAACAGCGGTGGACTCGGTACGGCGCAAGTACCACGACCTGAAAAATATTCTGCTCTATCTGGAGCAGAGCAGCGATCAGGCAACCGTGCAGGCGCACATCCGGCAGATCTTGCAGGAGGTGCAGCCCTATGAGCAGATGACCGCCACCGGCAACGAGACCGTGGACATCCTGCTGGGTGAAAAGCTGGCACGATGCCAACAGGCACAGATCGCCTGCACCATTACAGTGGACGGCAAGCTGCTGAATTTTATACAGCCCATCGACCTTTGCGTCATTTTTGGCAACGCCATGGACAACGCCATCGAAGCCTGCTCTGCGCTGCCGGATCCGGACAGCCGCGCCCTGAGTGTGCGATGCCAGAAGCGGGGCGGGTTTGTGGTGCTCAATTTCCGCAACGCCTGCCTGCAGCAGCATCTGCCGGTAGATGCCCTGCCCAAAACCACCAAGGACGACCCGGAGAATCACGGCTTCGGCCTTACCAGTATCCGCTCGGTCACCGAAAAATACGGCGGACAGATGAGTCTGCGGAGCGAGAACGGAGAGTTCGTGCTCACCCTGCTGTTCCCGGAGAAAAAATAAAACCAGAGGTCGCTGCGCATTTGTGCAGCGGCCTCCGGTGCCTTTTATGCCCCGGTCACCGGCTTATACAGCAGTTCCGGCTCCTGCGGGTGCAGGGTGTACACGGCAATATTCTCTGTGGTGCGGGACAGACCTCCGTCTACCCGGGTGGTAGTGCCCGGGCCAAAACTCAGGTAGTTTTCCGTGCTTTGGCGCGCCAGCAGGTCCCGGCATTCCTGCCCGGGTTTTGCCCAGCGTCCGGGCAGATACTCATGGTAGCCCTTCTCGGTCAGATGGCGGGCAGCATAGTCCAGCATCGCCGGAACCTCGTCCCTGCACACGGTTTCTTCCACGCCCTTCGGCAGGGTCAAGGGGTCCAGCCGCAAGGCAGACACCTTGTACTTGACTGCGAACCGCAGGCTGGTGGCAAAATTTGCCGCCGTCTGCCCCGGAATCCCATACAGCAGCGTTGCCTCATACCCGGGCAAATGGAACAGCTGCGGAAGGATCAGGCTGGTCTCGGAACTAGGCATATTGTTTGCGCTGCCAATGCGTTCCAGCTCCGGGATGCGAGCAGTAGCCAGCCCCAGCACCAGCCGGTTGACCCCGGTGTTCTGGAAGGCAACCATCCACGAGGCATCCACACGGTTGGGCAATGCTTCCACGGTGACCTCGGTATCCGCAGCCAGAGAGAACAGCTCCCTGATCCGGCGCATAATCCGTGCAAAATCGTCCTGCGACAGCGCCGTAGGGCTGCCGCCGCCCCAGTAGACCGTCTGCACCGGGTCGCCGGAAAAATCCGGTGCGGTAGCTTCCAGCTCAGCCAGCAGTGCATCTGCATAGGCCTTACAGGTCTCCGGCGTGGCGGGATAGATTTTTTGGTTGCAGAAGGTGCAGCGCCGGACGCAGAACGGAACGTGCAGATAAAGATGCAGCGGGGCAGACATGGCAAAACTCCTTTCGCACAAAGACAGCCGGACAGGGAAAGCTGCCCCGATGCGCAAACGACACCGGGGCAGCTCTCCTGAAAAAGAAGAAAAAAGAAAAACGCTCAGAAATGCCGCTTTTACAGTGCAGCAACGTACTGACCAACCATCATTCCCTGCGTGTTGGCCAGACCCAGACTCTCGCCGGGGATGGAGGTAGAATACTGGAAGCCAAAGCGGCCGCCGCAGTTGTTGCCAGCTGCAAACAGACCCTTGATCGGCTCAAAGTCCTCGCCCAGCACCTGACTGTTATCATCGGTCAACAGGCCGCCGGTGGTCACCAGCATACTGCCCATGGATTTCTCAGCACCGTAGGCAAAGATATGCTTGCCGTTCAGCGGACGCAGCAGCACCGGCTCCTTAGCAAAATCCTCGTCCACGCCCTTTTCACACAGTTCGTTGTAGCGTGCTACGGTGGCAACAAAATTTTCCAGATCGGTGCCGGTAAAGCCCAGACGCTGACCCAGCTGCTGGGCATCCTCGCCGGCATACACGGTTACAGTGCTCATGCCGGTCACCTCGTAGCCGGCATCGCCGCCGTCAATGGCACCCTGCATGATATCATCCAGCTTCTCGTCCTCGCCGTTGGCATAATCAACAGCCATGTGGCCGGGTGCCTGATAGGTAAGATCGGTGCGGATGGTATCGTTGAATACCGTAAAGATCTTACCCTGCGGTTCCTTTGCACCGGCCATAGCTGCAAGCACGATATCGCCAAAGCCTTCATTGCAGTAGCGCTTACCGTGGCAGTTGACCCACAGTGCAGCGGTGGTGCCAATAGGATCTCCGGGGCTGTTGCAGGGGTAGACGTAGTTACCGCCCATGCTGGACAGCGGACGGCTCTCCAGACGGCCGCCAGCCCAGTAGCCCAGCTGAATGCCGGAGCCATCGTCGTCCATGCCGCCAATAGCGGTATCGTCAGAGCAGTAGTCGCTGATCTCAATCAGCAGATCACGGCACATTTCAGCGTTGCCGCCAAAGCCGCCGCCGCAAAGGATCACGCCCTTCTTGGCGGTGAACTTGATGTAGCTGCCATCGGCCTCCTTGCCCACCACGCCAACAACGGCATCGCCGTCCTTGATCAGCTGGCAGGCCTTGGTGCCAAAGTGGTAGTCTGCGCCCTTCTCGCGGGCGATCTCCATGCAGCGCTTGACCGGCGAAGCATCACCGTTCAGGGTGGGGGTGCCCACCCAGGTGCTGATGCCGCTCTTCTTCTGGGTGTAGTTGCTGCTCAGCGGCCACTGACGTACACTCCAGCTGTCCTTTTCCTCTGCAGTAAAGCTGTCGGTCATCCAGTCAAAGCACTTGCCGCTGTTCTTGGCATAGGCCATGATCAGGCCGCAGCGGCTGCGATTGTTGGTGCGCAGCTGCCAGTCGGTAACAAACTCCTGTATGTCGATCTGGGGAATGCCCTTGCTGGCCAAAAACTCGCTGTTCAGATGACCGATCTGTCCGCCGCCGCGGAAGCTCATGGCGTCCTCGGTCTGGCTCTCGATCACGATCACGCTGGCACCGGCTTCAATAGCGGCACGGGCAGCCGGCGTACCGGCCTGACCGCCGCCCACGATGACAACATCGGCGGTGTACTCCTTTGCAAATTCGGTGATTGCATCGGGAGCGGTGCGCCAGCTCTCACCTTCTGCGGTGCTCTGGCCGGGAGTGGTGCTGACCACCGGTTCGCCCTTGGCCTGTGCCACACAGTTTGCAACAGCATCCTTAACGGCATCCGAGGTAATGGTCGCACCGGAATGACCGTCGATCTCGGCGCTCTGAGCCTTGAGGATCTGCTCCTTCAGCTCATCGCCAATGTCCTTGCCAAAGCCCTCGGTTTCACCGGAAACATCAATGGTCACATCCGTGATGCTCTCAGCGTCAAAGGTCATGGTGACGGTAACGTCTGAGCTGATGCCCTTGGAGGTGGCAGAATAACTGCCGGGAGTGTAAGTACCGCTGGCAGAAGCAGTGCTGGAACTGCCGGAGGAACCGGAGCAGCCCACCAGAGCCCCTGCCATAGCAGCCCCCAGCGCACCAATGGATGCGGTGTGCAGGAACTGTCTTCTGGAAACCTTGTTTGCCATGAAATCTTCTCCTTTTGGTATGTTGTTCCGTTCGTATACGGAGATTGACAAAAGAATAGCAATTTCAGGAAAGAGTTGCAATCATCCTGCGCAACTGGGCGTTTCCACTGCGTAGTTGGACAAAAAGCCCTGCGTAATGGGGAGGTATGCCGGGGCAGATGCGCCGAAGTCACTGATGAATCTGTATGGCGGAATAGCGAGCGTCTGTAGTTTCTATATCCTCTTTGTTTTTCCAGAGGTTTGGACGGTAATTCGGGTCATAAGCAATGACAGCGCTCAGCTTTTTGGCGCAGGCGGCAGCATCCAGCGTAGCGGTGCGGAAGGGGTCAGGTCGATCAAAACTTCACCAATCGTTACAATATCTATGGTTGCTCCTTTCAGCGGTGCACCAGCAGCGCCTGATACGGCTCCAGCTCCACATCCGCCAGCCAGACGGAAGTGCCCTCCGGGGTGTGATACTCGCCGCCCAGAACGTCCAGACTTGCCCCTGCCGGGTACTCGGTAAAGTTCCATGAACAGCCATTCCAGTTCGTCCTTGTGCTTGGCGAACCGGACTGCAAAATCATCTTGACTTGTCATCTTTCTTTATCCTTTTCGTGTAAGATGAAGCTGCACGCTGGGGTAATCGCCAAACAGCTGCGGCAGGACAAGTCCCGCATACAGCAGGGTGCTGCCGCTGAACCGCATCCCCTTGTGAATGCCGTCCTCTACGTCGTGGGCATACCGGGAGCCGAAATAGTCGATGCCGTCCAGCTCATACACAGCATCTTCTTCCAGCCCACGGAAGCACAGGTGGATGGGCAAGGGATTCGCCTGCGGATGGGTCACCACCAGATTCAGCAGTGCCTCGCTGCCGTCCTCTGCGGCAAACTGCCATGCCGTGAAATATGCGTTTTCTGCCGGGTCGGTCAGCCGGTAATAATCGCCGGTACGGATCAGGTCGTTCAGCCGTTTGAACCGCTTGATCTGGTTTTTCACTGCAGTGCACTCGGCGCGCTTTAATTTGCCCAGATCCAGCTCGTAGCCAAAGGTGCCGCTCATCGCCACCACAGCACGGGTGTCGATGGGCGTAGTGCGGCCGGTCTGGTGGTTGGGGCAGGCAGAAACATGAGCACCCATGGTGCAGACCGGATAGCCAAAGGAGGTGCCGTGCTGGATCGTCAACCGTTCAATGGCATCGGTATCATCACTGCACCAGATCTGGGGATAGTAGCACAGCATTCCGGCATCAAAGCGTCCGCCGCCGCCGGCACAGCCCTCGAACAGCACCTCCGGGAAGCCCTGCGTCAGCCGCTCTGCCAGCGCATAAACGCCCAGCATATAGCGGTGCATGATCTCGCCCTGCTGTTCGGCAGGGAAAGCACGGCTGTACACATCGCTCATGCTGCGGTTCATATCCCACTTGATATACTCGATGTGGTGCTCCCGCAGCAGCTTGCTGATAACCCCTGCCAGATAGTCCACCACCTCCGGGCGGGAGAGATCCAGCACCAGCTGGTTGCGCCCCATGGCAGGCTTGCGTCCGGGCAGGGTCAGCGCCCAGTCCGGGTGGGTGCGGTACAGCTGGGAGTTCTCGTTGACCATTTCCGGTTCGATCCACAGGCCGAATTTCATGCCCAGCGCATTGATCTGCCCGATCAGCGGATCCAGTCCGCCGGGCAGCTTTTCGCAGTTCACAGTCCAGTCGCCCAGACCCTGATTGTCGTCATTCCGGGTGCCGAACCAGCCATCGTCCAGCACCATCATCTCCACGCCGAGAGAGGCCGCTTTTTCAGCGATCTTTACGATCTTTTCGGTGTTGAAATCAAAATAGGTGGCCTCCCAGTTGTTGATCAGCACCGGGCGGCGTTTGTCCTTCCACGGGCCGCGGCAGATGTTGCGCCGCAAAAAGCGGTGGTACTGCTGGGAAAGCGGGGTCAGACCCTCTGCCGCAAAGGAGAGGATCACCTCCGGGGTGTCAAAGGTCTCGCCCGGCTTCAGGTTCCATGCAAAACGTTCCTCCTGAATGCCGCTCACTACCCGGACAAGCCCGGTCTGAGAGCGCTCCACGTCCATCTGGTAGCTGCCGGAATAGACCATCATCACCCCGTAGCAGGCACCGCTGGTCTCCGTTGCATCCTGCTGGCAGAGGATCAGGAAGGGATTATTGTGGTGGCTGGAGCTGCCCCGCACCGAAGAAATGGTCTGGATATTGGTGCCCACAGCTTCCCGCTCCAGCTGCCGTTCCATAGCGTGTCTGCCGTGGAAATGCAGCAGATCCCATCTGCCAAAGGGCAGATCCAGACAGGCAGATGCCGCCTTGTCCAGCCGCAGCGGGGTATCTCCGTGGTTTGTCAGCCGCGCCGCACGGGTGATGACATCCTGCTGTGCAAACACGCCGTACAGCAGCTCCAGCGTCAGACCGGTGGTCTCGTCCTGCATTCGGACGATCAGGGTCTCGGCATCGTTTTCCTCTGCGTGAGCACAGGGCAGACCGGTCAGCTGATATTTGCCCGCCTCCACCGTGTGGCTCACATAGGTAAAGTCCGCGCCAAAGGCGCCACGGCTGTCGGCCACCGTCAGGCAGGAGAGACGGAAATCGCCCACGTTGCAGCCGGTATACTCCTGCGGGAGCAGATCCGGGGAAATGCCCCGGTGGGTGCGGTAAGCGTAGTAATCCGGCGAAAATCCCCGGTCTGTGCGAGGATACAGCTGCATCAGGTCCCCGGTGCCGATGGTTTTGCCGTAGTACAGATGCAGCAGGTGCCCCAGCGCATCCACCTTCATGTGGTAGCTGGTATGGGCAGTCTCCAATACAAAAATGCGGGTCTCGGAATCAAATCGAATACTCATGGATCCTATACCTCAACGAGATTATTTTTAATAAGAGAAATGCCGACAGGCAGGCGGTCGTGTCGGAACGGCCGGGTCGATTTTTCTTACTTTTGTCAGCTTTTACAAAAGCAGCGAGAAAATTTTGTGCATCATCACATTGCACAGTTTCTTTTTTCTTGTTGTGCCATTATTATACTATCTGCCAGTAGTTTCGTAAATGCAAAAATGCGACTTGTTATA
>ENA-OPWD01002203-OPWD01002203.1-human-gut-metagenome-genome-assembly--contig:-NODE-2203-length-11812-cov-1.893850_pt1 | contig 11812 bp, 15 predicted proteins | sample MGYA00241502_ERZ501996 | MGnify/ENA primary metagenome ERZ501996 (study PRJEB25962, sample SAMEA2042011) | human gut metagenome | biome: human gut; feature: human-associated habitat; material: faeces... | reverse complement strand
AATGTGTCTATGAATAAGTCCATCCAAGAGCGTTTTTCATCATCAATGCTGTTGGCCACCTTTGTTGAGGCATCACCATGTACATATAACCTATCAGAATATTGGATAGATTTCAGATACTTTGCAACAAGCTTGGAAGCTTTCTTAACTGTATTGTTCGGGCTTTCGGCACACGTTTCATGGAATTGCCAAACCTTGGTACCAGTTGTGAAATCGACCTGCCAATATGATACACTGATATATGGAAGCACGTTGTTATCGACAGAGATATGAATAGGCAAGTCCGGAACATACTTATGTTCACCGGAATGTTTGCCACGGTTGAAGGAACCGAAGAACTCGCTACCGGTACGAATGACACCCCATTCTCCCAATGCGTACACATTATAATAATCCGGGTCGTGAACTCTATCATATTCAAAGTCGGCAACACATTGCTCATCATAAAAACCGTATGTGCCATCAGGACTACCGACCACCCAAAAATTATTCAAATAGGTAGATTGGATAATAACTGTATTAGGTGCCTGTTCCTCGATTTGCTTAGTACGAAGATTAAGTATTTGCCTGGGTGCATTCTTCTTTACGGATTTGACCTTGGTAAGTTCTTTCGGCAACTCTTTGCCGGCAATGGTAACCGTCATCGGTACATCATGCCATTTGTCTTTATCAATGAACTCTTTCTTTATCCAATGGCTTTCACTGATCGGGTTAAAGGTACAAATAATCTGCTGCCCTTTCTTACCACGCAAACGCTTACGTAGCTGCTTGAAATCCGGATGCTCGAACTCTGACCATTCTTCTAACTGAACACGCTTGTAGTTAGAGATACCTTTTATCTTCTCCGGATCGTCAAGACCGGAGAAATCTATCTTCGCACCATTAACCAAACATTTAATAGTATTCTGTTGGAACTTGAACAAATGGGAGATGCCAAGACCGGCCGCAGCGACTTTATAATCTTCATAAATGGTTTTGAGAATAGAAGCTCCTACCTTACGCATGACAAGAGTGTTTTCACCATCCTGTAATGTCTGTATCAGTATGGTTTGTGCCACACTGTACGATTTACCGGAAGATGAACCTCCATAGAGAATGATAAAACGGATAGTCTCATCATTCAAATACTTCAATAGATAGAATCCGTTAGGATTTAGCTTCTTATAATTTATAACCATATTGTTCTAAAAGTAAGGTTATTCCGTAGGGAAAACACCGATATTTACACCTCAAATTGTTCTATTCGTCCGATTTATCATTATCTTCAAATCCGATACGAAGTTCACCGACTTTATTTCCGTCTCCACCTTTGATGTTGACATTCTTATCGGCTTCCCATCCATTCCAGGCACCAAGAATCCGGGCGGCTTCTGTCTTGCCGTTGAACTCATAATTAACCACTCCTCTATTATTCTGAATCTTCTTCAACGCATTACGGGCACGCTTTGGTAGTTGGGACGGACTTCTCATCTTTGTTTTCCCGGTAACAGGGTCTACATAATGTAAATCATCGGGATCAGCGAGTACAATATCCATTAATACCTTCTCAACCGTTTTCCTCTCTACTTCAGTCTCTTTCGCCCTCTGTTGCTTAATCTCACTTATCCTTGCACTAACCTTGCTATTGGCTAACAATCTGCTAGCAGCACTCCAAATCGTTTCAGGTTTCATCTTTGACGCATCATAAGACATCCTATATGCTTCACTAGCATTACCTTCTGTATCAACGTAGTATTTACAGAATTTCTCTTGCTTGAATGTTAATGGTTTCTCTTGCTTTCCCATATCAATTGTTATTTATTCCTACGAGAAAAAGAAGCTGCTCTCTATCTTTTAAAAGCTCATAGGTGGCAAGTAATGTACTGCCAGTTGTTAATATGTCATCATACACTATTATTTTTTTTTCCTTTATCGGACGAAGAAGAAAGAATTCCGGGTTCAATCTATCTTTAGTTAGGCACTGGATTGCATTCTCATAGAATGGTATTTTCACCGCCCCCGCAATTTTCGTACAGATAGAGGTTGAAAAATGAAAGCCCTCGTAGTGTCTCCGTCGCGGTGTGGTGACTATACACCATCCTTCATATCCCCCTACAATGAAGCGGTGGAGAAACTCACACGCTCTCTCTGCAAAGAATGATGCAAGTTCCTCCGACTGTTTAATTTCTGAAAAGCTGGTACCGGTTTTGGAACGGGTGAACTGGGAGATGTAATAGATATCACCCTTTTTATGAAGTGATACCTTTTCTTTCAGATCACATAACCGTTCCTGATGAGACCAGCTCTTACCTTTCACCGCTTCCGGCTTATCCCAGTCATCAATACGACATATTTTTCCCTTTCCTTTCATCAAAAATCTTCTTTACTCCGTCCTCGACAGATGTGTAAGACAAAGGTACTAAATAGATATCCCGGTTCACCGATTGCTCCAAATTGTCAAAATCTCGTTTTTTATTAATCAACTCTATTTCAATCGGTTTGTAGTATTTTACTAAAGATGCAAAATACATAGTAGTCACAGGCTGAACGTTACAGATGTTGATGAGCTGACGTTTACAGCCCACCGCATAGATAAGTCCCTCAACAATATCATCTATGTAAGTGAAGCACCGGATATTCTGACCACAGTTGTATAATGACACGTTTTCCTTTTCCATCAGGAACCAGAGAAGAGTTCTTTTTCGCGGATTAGGTCCATATACATTATGCAGCCGACACCCGGTCGCAGCCTTACAATAGATAGATGCATACTGTTCATCGAAATACTTGCTTATTCCATACATAGAAGTAGTATTCTCCGGATTAGCCGTTGACGAACTGGCATATACTAACTTCACACGATTTTGATTACAAACATCAGCTATTCGCATGAAAGTATCAATGTTATCCTTCCTGATTTGTTCCAGGTTTCCATTAAACACACTGGTTTGCGCCGCCAAATGGAACACACAATCAATACCCCCATTTTTCAGGAGCTCACATACTTTTGTGGCTTCAGTACCAGACTTTCGATCAAGTCCTATGACTTCAACACCTCTTTTTGTCAATTCGCGGCAAAGGGCTTTTCCTATAAACCCCTCACTGCCGGTTACAATTATTTTTCTCATCATCACAAAAAATAAAGGTGTATCGAATAAACAATACACCAAAGGTTCAACAATTATATAAATTTCAGTTCTTATTATTACAATCTTTCCTTACCTTTGCAATATGAATAAAGACAGAAAAAGAGTTCTAATAATAGGTAACGGATTTGACCTTTGTTTAGGCAGAAAGACTTCATACAAGGACTTTTGCCAATCTGAATTTTGTCCCAAAGACTACCCATCCCCTTTAATCAAACATCTAAATGACAAATGGAACGATAATTTAGATGCTGTAAAATGGTATGATTTGGAGAATGAGTTATACAATTATTATATAAGAATCAAAAACAATAATGGGCAAATAATAGACCTATACAACGATAAAGAAAGGAACGTTTTAGAACAAATTCAAGCAAATGGACCAGTCACAGATTCTTATGAATGTATAAAATCTAATGTAGATATTGTTAATAATCTGTTAAAAAACGGAATATTAATCTTGCCACGCTTTTCTTGTTATATCAGTTTCTCGCATGAAGATATATTAAATCCTCCTATTGAACGAGACCAAAAAGCCTTACAACTCATAAAAAATGGATTAATACAATATCTCATAAAAGTGCAACAAGAAACTATTAACGAAAATTCTATAGCTGCAATTGTCGCAAGAGCATTTATGCAGAATAAATCAAATGATCAAATTGTCATATATTCTTTTAACTACACGAGTTTTAGTGAAGTAGCTCCTAATTCCAGTTTTGCAATGGAGTTTAATGATACAATAAACTATGTACATGGATGTATCTTAGATAGAAATATTATATTAGGAACAAAAGACGAGAAAATTATTCATAACTATGACTTCATACAGAAATCATTTGATTCTCAATATAATCCTCCTACTATGGTATATGATTTAATGGATGCTGATGATATTACAATATTTGGGCATTCATTAGGCATAAATGACAGCCAATATTTTAAAGCCTTTTTTGAAAGACAATCTTCATCCACTAATCCCCAAAAGAAGAATATTACAATATTCACTAAAGACACAAAATCGGAAATTGAGATAAAACGCTCACTACAAGAAATGACAAATTGGAATTTGACATCTTTATATGGATTGAATAATCTCCAAATAATTAAAACAGATGAATGTGTCAATAATCCAACCTTATTAAGAAAATACATCAAAATGTATGTTGACAATGAAGAAGATATTGACAGTATAATTCATATCTAACTATTATGTTACTATTATTCTGTACTATTGTTATTTACTCCATTTACTACCACAGTATACACATCGGTCATACTCTCCATAGCTAACGACTTGATTCCTTTCATTTACGACCAAATTACACAAGCAGATATCGTCCTCTGAATTGATATTGGGATACTCCCAAAATGACAATTTCCCTTTAGCCGGTATCGGCTCTGGAAATAATATAGGATTAGCTAGTACCCAGTTATAAATAGGATTTTCATAATAGCCTTTACTATCATCGGATTTCTCTGCCCATTTAGAAGGATGATTAATAGAGCATCCAATTATTTCTACACTTCCAATGATAGCAGAATTGACAATGCCCTCTGCGCATATTATTTTTCGTTGAAACTCAACAAGCAGACTATCCCATTGAGCTTTTGTAAATACACTATTAGGATTTCTCATTTCTACAGGTTTGCCACTCGCATGAATAAGAACACGTTTCCCGATATATTTCTCAGGACACTTCCATGTTCGATTCTCGATGTCTTTAATGCCATGGACAATTAGACTCGCCCATGGCTGGCGAATTGATATTACTTTCATTATTTGTGAATATTAAAATTTATATTTCTATATTTGTGAATTAAACATTTGTTATTGATTTATGCACAAAGAAATTTATCTAGCCTATTTTGATTTAATGGGTTTCAAGGAATTCATCTTAAAGAATGAACCTGATTATGTCGCATCTCGTATGCAAAATATTTATTTGGACATGGAAAGTGCTCTAACTGGAAATAATTTAGTAAAAGAACCTTCTGGATTATATAGGCCAGATGTAAAAAATGCTACACTAAACTGTATCAATATATCTGATACCATTTTATACTGGACGAATGATTTAACGTATAATTCGCTATGCCAATTGTTTTCTACTTCGTATCACTTAAATTACTCTTTGAATAACCTCAACTTCCCAGCAAGAGGATGTATTAGTAAAGGACTAGTAGACTGTATTTCTGGCAATCACAAATCTGTCAATGACACGTTCTATGCCGCTCTATGCCTGTACGGTAAAGGAGTTGTAGAAGCTCATATTAAAGCCGAAAGCCAAGACTGGGCTGGAACGGTGGTAGATACCTCAATTACATCTATATTAAATACACAACAAGAGCTGAATCTTCTAAGTAAATATTGCGTCCAATATCGCGTTCCATATAAAAAAAGTTCCCAATGCCCTACTGGAGATATTGGCTATGATGAATATGTCTTCAAGTTATCAGACAATATATCAAGTGATGATGTTTTAAATACTATAAAAGAAGATATTAATAGGGTATTTTCTAAAGACAACAAGTCAATTAATACAAATATCCAAAAGAAATTAGATAACACTCTCAAATTTGCAGATTTCTTACGAAGCAAGTACCCATAATTATATTAAAAAGCGATACTAACTTTATTGTGTCAGATAGAAATTGGGGGGGGGGTAGGAACTATCCTCTATGTAATAAAGCTAAACGTCTTCGTACAGACTCAAAGCTATCTTACAAGCGAGTGCGGATGTTACACCGCAAGAAAAACATGCTATTATCATATTTTTATGTACATTTGCAAATCATAAAACAAAGAAAATATGGAAAACCAAAGAGACTTTCATCAGGAAGCTCGTTTACGACTTCCTGACCCTCGCGAGTATTCAGAAGAAAAATGTTCACGTAAAGTATATTATAGTGAGCATGAATACGTTGAGTTTTTTTTTGAGAAAATTTACGGATTAGAACATGAAAAATCTGTAGATTGGACATGTGTAGGTTCAGTAAAAAAGAAAGATGAATAACCCATGTCATTTATCATTTTCAACTACCTTTGTTGTAGAAGGTAGTTGATTCCTTTTTATTCTGTATTAAGAGTTATTCTTCTTTCAATATGCTATCAATCAAGCCGTCTATTTCCTGATCGGATAGAAATTGCTTACCTGCATCCTTTTGCTTCTGAAGTTCAACTTTAAGTCTATTCTCTATCCTTTTCAACGCTGTACAAGTGTTCTTATCAGGATAATACCAGTCGATAGAACTACAAATAATTACTTTAATGTGATCTAATTCTAGGCTATCTGGGCAATGCTCATTGAGAAAGTCTAAATCTTCTTTGATTAGTTTCTCATACGCCTCCTTGCTTATTTTTATGCTCATTTCTATTTAAATTTAAGGGTTATTTCCACTTTGTTACTGTTGAGAAGTCACAAGGTGAATTAAATTCATTAGTCAATATATACACAGCCTTATGTTCATTTTTCAATGTATCACCATGGAATACCACACCGGACATTCCCCTGATAGCTAGATTAAATAAAAGGAAAGGTATTGTTTTGTCTGACAACTCACCACATACTATCAAATGATCGTTAGGTTTGTAATCCAAGAAGCTGATACTATTCCGGTGATTGTACCAATTTGAAATGAGCATTCCGCCTGTCCCGGCTGTTGGCTCATAAGTTACTCCAGTATCAGAACCTAATAATTTAGAGACCAAAGTTGAAAGACATTTAGGAGTAAAATCCTGCTTGTTATTCTTCCTATCAGCGTGTTCGTTTTCAAAATATTCATGGAACCAATCATAACTAACATCACATTTGAAGTAGTCCAAAAAGTCTTTGAATACCTTGATTCGTTCTTTTTCCTCTCCAAACAAAAGATTCATTATCCGTTCCGGTGCTTGATAACTATCTGTTATGTTCAACATTACATTTATGTCAGATAATATATTTTTCATGGGCTAATTTAACTTCGTCATTGGTTGATTGTGCATAAATAGTAGTTGTCTCAATGCTTTCATGACCTAGCATCTTCTGTACCTGTTCTATTGGCATTCCTCGTTTTAGGGCTGTAGTTGCCGCTGTTCTCCTAAGTCTATGTGGATGTACATTGGATATACCCGCCTTTTTCCCTAGATTCCTTAGCATGATTTCAACTGCTCCCTTGGATATCCGGGATAGTTTATTCATATCTTTTATCTGCTGGCACATTCCCTCATAATCAGATAAAAATAGGGCTTCTAAATCATCTGTTCTTGAATCAACATATTCCTGAAGAGCTATTTTACAGCGAGCAGACAAGTAAACAGTTCGGTACTTACGCCCTTTTCCAAGTACATCAATCTGCCCATTTTGCCAATCTACATCACCGAGATTCACATTTACCATTTCGGATACGCGACAGCCGGTGGAAAACAAGAATTCGATTATAGCCTTATTCCTTTTTGTCCTAGCCAAAGACCTTAATCTCTCCATATCATCCTCACTTAATGGCTTCTTCAATTTCTTCACTTGTCGCACTCCCTTGATTCTAAGCATTGGATTCCTATCAAGTACACCTTCTTCTGTGCACCAAGTAAAGAAGCTGCTCAAAGTTCTTCGAATATTATTAAGAGTATTATCACTACATTTATTAATCTTCTTATAGGCTAAATAGACACGGACATCATCGGTAACGATTTCCTTGATATGTTTTCCTACATGTAAGATAAACGCTCTTAAAATGACACGATAATAGTCTAATGAACTTTGGCATAATCCTTCCACGGCTTTGGCTATGAAGAATTTACTGATAATTTGAGAATCGGAATTATCATATACTACAACGGACGTTTCCTTTGCCATTATATCATAATTCCTTAGGCAGAAAGATACCGAATCAATTACTGTCGAAATTTCTTCATTGGGTATCTTACCGTACAAAGTATCACGTATTTTAGTTAAAACATATTCTTTCATAATGATTCCTTTTTGTATTGCTTAAATATATTTATCCAATTCCTTTTCTAGCAATTCTCCATCTATTTCAGGAAACAGTCTCAGAACTAAGTCCAAAGATTTACAATAACTGTTACTGTATTCTTCAGTATCCATTAATCGAAGTACCATAGAACAAAAGATACTTTTTGTGTCTCTTAATTCGCCTTTCATCAGCAACTTTGATAGTTCGATAATTTGACTAGCAGGATTATGAAATTTTCCGTTTATATATTGAAAAATTATTCTTCCTTCAAATTGGCATATTTCACAATCTAGTTCACAATCAATGTACTCTATTTTACTATCTATGAATTCACAATAAACACATTCACTATTAGAAGCAAATAAAATTGCAAAATCATAGATATCATCACTATTACCTACAATTATTGAAGTAGATTCAAGAGTTTCCGAAACACCATTATTACACCTTGCATCTTCAATAAGTTCCCTCACATATTCTTGAACTCTTGTGATGTTCTGCTCTATTAAATCTTTTTTACTCATAATTTCAATTCAATTAAGTTCGACTATTTTTTTGCAATATTCTCCCAAAAAGCAACGCCTTCAGGAGTACCATTAAAAGGGAATGAAATAGCTAGAAACCGATGAAAACAGCAATCAACATCTAACAAATTGTTCATCCGCTCTTCATTTGTCATTGAGAAGTCAGGACACTCAATATTAAATGTCCCATTTGCCCTTTCTGTATTATATTTCCATTGATTGAAAATACCTAGTCTTTCTAATTTTTCTATTTTTTCATTCCTCTTCATGTTGATTGACTTTTAATGCTTTACGTCTATAAAGGTAATCGTTATTGACAAGTTTAGCAAACAGAAACTTCGCCATTTTAACGCCATTTTATTCAGTCTTTTTCTTCAACAATTCAAGTACAATTCTTTCCCCTTCTTTCATTCCATCAATGTACCCTTTTGCACGTTCACCGGCATTATATACTATAAAAGAGAGGATCAACAGAAACAGTCCGAGCGAACGATGCCAGTATGGAAGTTGGACTGTGAACGGCTTGATTGTTATAGAAAAGTGTCCTACATATAACAGGAACACAAACAAAATCACACATGAAATAATTGTTGTTTTCATATTACGTAAATAAACTAAGTTGGGTTGTAAATTCGGGTTTATAAATTCTAAACTTACGGCTAAAGAAAGTCTCAAAGGCTGTTACAATTTCAGAGATGGTATTATCAGTAATACCTAACAACTTGTCATCGGCAACTATAAGGGACAAAGCCTTGTCAAGAGTCATCCTCTTCTCAATAAACAGGGAATATACCAAATATCTATGAGTGTATTCTCCTGCCTTGAGTGACGCTACTTCTTCAGGTGTAGCCTTTCTCTTGTATAGCACTTTGTACCAATGCGTTTCAGCAGTACGAGCACGCTTTTGTCTCGGTAACAAGTCATAAAACACAGCTATTTCATTCTTCTTAATAGACTTGTGTTTTTTACGAACTCCATACATTACGTAGGGAATATCCCAATCTGGATGGGTTCTTCGATATTCAAGCTCTTTCTCCCAGTCAATAAGGTCTTGCTCAAAGTCTTGTTTCATTAACCATTCCTCGAACCAGGCAGCAAGTGCTTCTTCTCGATCATAATAATCTTTTCCATTTATACATAAGGGAATCATAATAACTCTTTCTATTGCATTTCACGTTTAAATCTTTCCTCTAAATCAAAAATGGTTTCTCCACTATTACGCCGATAGGGCCTATCGGTATTTAACTGAAGTTCTTTCAGCTTTTTCCAATACCATGGAAGGTACAAATACATATTCTTCAACTCCTTCAAGTTCTTATTTCCACAACACCAGCAACTCACACGATCAAGTAGCTCATATAGCCTTACTCCATCCTCATGCCAAACAAAGCCTTTTGTGTAACAATACTGGAGTGCATCTGCTTCAGTAATGCCCCAATCACGAAGTGGTAAAACCCGATTTGGTCGTTTTTCCTTTTCAAAGCGATGCATCTCATCGGCAGCAATACCGACATAATCAATTCCGTCTTTTGTGTGAGCTTTCAACGCACGAAGTTTTTCACTCGTTCCCCACCGACATGTTCCCCCACACCAACTATATCCTTTTTTATGGATAATATTGGTCCCTCTTTTCTTAACCGGCCTTTCAAACATTGTCCAAAGAAAAGGTTGCTCCGGATGCAGTTCTGTATATTTAATGCCAAGTTTTTTAAGAATTGGAAGAACAGCATCACGAGTGTTATAGATTGCCTGAAATTCCATACCTGTATCATAGAAAACGACTTCATCCAACTGATATCCTTTATCTATTAGCATGAAAAGCATTGCCAAGGAATCCTTTCCAAAGCTGACTGAAGCATAATATTTCATACAAAAAATTTAATAGACAAGTCACTTTTTCTTCTTTGCCCTCTGATTATTAATCTGTGACATACACATACGGCACCAGGAAGTCAACAAATGATATTCCTTACCTTTTCTCACCACTATACGATTGTAGAACCGGTTCAAGTAGAAGTAATTTCCGCAATGGGTACATCTTTTCATTTCACGTCCTGAATCATCTATAATCCGATTACGCGGCTTACGACGAATTAGAGTACAACTTTTACACTTCTCATCAGTTTCGCGGTGCCGCCGGCAATGTGATAAGGATTTTGCTCCACATTTAGCAAACACCTTACAATCTCTACGAGGTATTGATTGACACACATTCATGGCTTCCTCGCATTCAAGAATTTATTTACTACACGAGAAAGTACATCCTCATTCTCCGACATCAGCCATTCTTTTGCAACGTTCCAAGCAATACTCATAGCAGGATTGAAGTTATCCTTCCTGACTGTGTGATGAGACAAACGTCCTTCAGTGGGCTTCAAACCCTTATCATGTAAGATACACAGTCCATTCTCGAAAAAAGCACAATACTCCTTACCAGCAACGGGCTGAATCATCGGAATAGCAATATTAATAACCCCTAAGAATATACCAGCAGCCCAGTTCGTCAGTGCTAACCTGTCGGCATAACCTGCATCAATAATTCGTTCAATATCATCAGGAGTACCTAAACATGGCGTATGACATTGTTGTTTACAAACACTGCATGAGCATTGTACAGGTACACGACCTGAAGCCCTCATTACCCTTTGTAATGAGGTTTCTTTTGATAATTCTCTCATAGTAAATTATTTGAGATACTACAGATTAGTAAACATCGCCCCACAGCTTTACTGCAAGGTCATAATTTTTTTTAGCCTCTTTTACTGCTTTATTGGCATAAGCCATAGCGTATGTATGCTCGCGTCGGTACTTACCGGACTTCAATCCTTCGTGATATTCTTTTGCTTGTTCCAACTTATGTTCGTAGAAATCTATACTTTCCGGCATGGACAAGTTTATCGTATTAGCCCTTTTTTCCCAATACTTCGCAACTCTTTCATGTTCGGCAGCCTTATCGCTAAACTCAACGCTTTTCCCCATGTTATTCCAGGCATCATCTATCATTTTGCGATGTCCTCGTTCGCTATGGTGTCCAACTTTGATAGGCTCACCCAAAGAAAGGAAATCGCGATGTTTATTTGATTTCTGAAAATACTCATTACTTTTTTGTACTGCCGATGACGCCCATTCATGCCTGCGTTCCGCTCTTTGCTTAGCCCATTCTTGAACATTAAAGCCGTCAGCTCTAACGATGGAGTAATAGTAAAA
>ENA-OPWD01002198-OPWD01002198.1-human-gut-metagenome-genome-assembly--contig:-NODE-2198-length-11834-cov-5.577468_pt1 | contig 11834 bp, 8 predicted proteins | sample MGYA00241502_ERZ501996 | MGnify/ENA primary metagenome ERZ501996 (study PRJEB25962, sample SAMEA2042011) | human gut metagenome | biome: human gut; feature: human-associated habitat; material: faeces... | reverse complement strand
TACCGGACAGACCGCAGTCTGTCCGGTATTGCTAAAAAAAAAATAGTATTTCCGCTATTTATGCCCAGAGCAAAGCAGAGGGCATTCTAAATGGTTCTTGTGTTTTTACGCTACGGTGGAATTCTCTTCCAGCCAGTCCAGCACACAGGACTGCAGGGCGTTCAGGTGCGCACGGTTCTCACCGTAGGTGTCGGCATAGGTGCTCTCGGCATCGTCCAGCTCTTCCTGCGTGGGAGCGAGGCTCTTGGTCTCGGCCACGGCCTGAAGGATCAGGTCCTGCTTTGCCAGATGCTCAAAGTAAGCGTCGGATGCGGCCAGCATGGCATCGGCATCGGTGTAGCCCTGCGTCTGGGCAAAAGCATTCAGATCCATGCCGTAGGCGGTGGCGTACTGGTTGTAGTAGTTCAGGAACATGCGGATGTAATAGCTGGTGATCTCGCTGGGCAGCTCCTTGAAGGTGGAGTTCGACATCAGGTAGTCCACGATGGCGTTCTCGTAGTTGGTGGCATACAGCGCATCGTTAAGGTAGCTGCGCAACTGGTCGGCGGTGTGCAGATCATCGCTGGTGCCAAAGTTGGAGTCCACCCACTCGTCGGTCAGCTCGGGGGTCACGCTCTCGGAAAGGGAGTTCAGGGTCACGCTGAACACGGCTTCCTTGCCGCTGAGGGTGATCGTGTTGCCCTCGGCATCGGTGGAATCGCCGTAGCCGTCCGGGAAGGTGACGGTCACATCAAAGGTATCGCCCACATTGTGCCCGATGATCTGGTCCTCAAAGCCATCGATGAAGGAACCGCTGCCAAGGGTCAGGTCGTAGCCGGTGGCAGTGCCGCCGGTAAAGGCCACGCCGTCCACGGTGCCGGTGTAATCGATGTTGGCAACATCTCCGTTCTGGGCGGCACGGCCGGTAACGGGCTGGGAAGAGGTGTACTGGTTCAGCAGGTTGTCCACCTGCTGCTGCAGTTCATCTTCGGTGGGGGTCAGGTCGTTCTCCTTCAGGGCAATGGAGCCGAAGTCCTCCGGCAGGGTCACATAGTCCAGCGCTTTGATGCCGCTCCAATAGCCGTTTTCGTCCAGACCATCGCTGTAATCAAAGGCCTCGTAGTCGAAGTCGGCAACAGAGCCAAACTGCGAGACGGATGCGGCAGCTGAAGAAGCGCTGTCGGTCTGCTTGTGCTTTGTCAGCATGAAACAGGCAAAAATGACGCACACCGCTGCGGCGATGGCCAGCAGGATGCACAGGAGTTTTTTGGTGTTGTTTTTCAAAAGAAATACCTCCATAAAAATCGGCCTGATGCACAGCAAAAGACCGGTACAGGCAGAACAGATACCCATTTATTATATACGTTCTGACGGCAAAAGGAAAGTTCTTTGCAAAATTTCCACAAATCCTGCGGCGGGTTTGTATCACTTTTGCCCGTCTACAGGCGCAAAAGTGACCAAAACCGGTGGAAATGGGCGGGCGGTTCTGTTACAATAAAAATAAGTGAGCCTTCCCGGGAACATAAGGCCCCTCCCTGAGGGGGCTGTCGAGCGTATGCGAGACTGGAGGAGTTCCTCCTTCCGTCATCGCTGTGCAATGGAGAGGGCGAGGACGGTAAGATATTGGAGGAAATTCAAATGGATTACAATAAAGCTGCTCTGGAAATGCACGAGACCCACAAGGGCAAGGTGGGCATCGTAAGCAAGGTGGAGGTCGCCACCCGCGATGACCTGTCCACCGCCTACACTCCCGGTGTGGCCGAACCCTGCCGCAAGATCAAGGAAAACCCCGACGACGTGTATAAGTACACCTTCAAGGGCAACATGGTGGCTGTCGTTTCCAACGGCACCGCCGTGCTGGGCTTGGGCGATATCGGCCCGGAAGCCGGTCTGCCGGTCATGGAGGGCAAGGCGGTGCTGTTCAAGGAGTTCGGCGGCGTGGATGCCTTCCCCATCTGCATCGATGCCCACGACGCTGCCAGCGTCATTGCTGCCTGCAAGGCCATTGCGCCCACCTTTGGCGGCATCAATCTGGAGGACATCAAGAGCCCCGAGTGCTTTGAGATCGAAGAAACGCTGGAGCGTGAGCTGGACATCCCTGTGTTTCACGATGACCAGCACGGCACTGCTATCGTCGTTACTGCTGCCCTCATCAACGCCCTGCGTGTGGTGGGCAAGAAGATGGAAGATGTGCACATCGTGCTGAACGGCCCCGGCGCTGCCGGCACTGCCATCATCAAGATGCTCATGACCGCCGGTGCAAAGGACATCATTGCAGTGGACCAGTTCGGCACCCTGTACAAGGGCTGCAACAGCGCCGAAGCCCACAAGAACTGGCTGGGCGAGGTGACCAACCCCCGCCAGATCAAGGGCGGCCTGAAGGAAGCGCTGGAGGGTGCAGACGTGTTCATCGGCGTGTCCCGTCCCGGCATCCTGACCACCGAGCTGTGCAAGACCATGAACAAGGACGCCATCGTCTTTGCCATGGCAAACCCCACCCCGGAGATCATGCCGGATGAAGCCAAGGCGGGCGGCGTGCGGGTGATGGCTACCGGCCGCAGCGACTTCCCCAATCAGGTCAACAACGTGCTGTGCTTCCCCGGCCTGTTCAAGGGCGCGCTCAGCGTCCGCGCCCGGGATATCAACAATGAGATGAAGCTGGCCGCTGCCTACGCCATTGCAGACCTTATCACCGATGCCGACCGCAGCGAGGAGAACATCATCCCCGGCGCGTTCGACCCCCGCGTGGCCGAAGCTGTGGCAAATGCCGTGGCAAAAGCTGCCCGCGAGACCGGCGTGGCACGGCTGTAAGCGGAGGACACAGGCATGAGAACGATCTCCGCACAGAGCATTACGGATACGGTGGCGCGGCTCTGCATCAAGGCCAACACCCAGCTGCCGCAGGACGTGCAGGCCGCGCTGGAAAAGGCGCGGGAAGAAGAGCCGTGGCCGCTGGCAAAGAACACGTTAGACCTGCTGTGGTCGAACCTTAGCGCCGCAAAGGAAAAAGACCTGCCCATCTGTCAGGACACCGGCATGGCCTGCGTGTTCGTGGAGCTGGGCACGGATGTGCACATTGACGGCAGCTTTGAAGCCGCCATCCACGAGGGCGTGCGCCGGGGCTATACGGACGGCTACCTGCGCAAGAGCATCGTGGCCGACCCGCTGCGCCGGGGCAACACCGGCGATAACACCCCGGCGGCCATCACGGTGCATCTGGTGGACGGCGAGGGCTGCCGCATCACGGTAGCACCCAAGGGCTTTGGCAGCGAGAATATGAGCCGCATCCAGATGCTCAAGCCCGCCGACGGCGTGGAGGGCTTTAAAAAGTTCGTGGTGGATACCGTAAAGCTGGCTGGCTCCAACCCCTGCCCGCCCATCGTGCTGGGCATCGGTGTGGGCGGCAGCTTTGACAAGGTAGCGTATCTTGCCAAAAAGGCGCTGCTGCGCCCGCTGGATATCCCCAACCCCGACCCCTACTACGCGCAGCTGGAGCAGGAGCTGCTTACCGCCATCAATGCACTGGGCATCGGCCCGCAGGGCTTTGGCGGCAAGACCACCTGCCTTGGCCTTGCCATTGAGCAGATGCCCACCCATGTGGCGGGTCTGCCAGTGGCTGTGAACGTTTCCTGTCATGTGACCCGCCGCGCCAGCGCGGATCTGTAAGGAGGGGAGAACGATGGAATACAGACTGACGACTCCCTGCACCGCGCAGGATCTGGCCCCGCTGAAAGCGGGGGATACCGTGCTGCTTTCCGGTGTGGTGTACACCGCCCGGGATCAGGCACACAAGCGGATGATGGAAGCGCTGGACAAGGGCGAGACTTTGCCCTTTGCGCTGGAAGGCAGCGCTATCTATTATGTAGGCCCCACCCCGGAGCGCCCGGGCGAGGTCATCGGCTCGGCAGGGCCTACCACCAGCGGACGCATGGATGCCATGAGCCCCCGGCTGCTGGACCTTGGCAACAAGATCATGATCGGCAAGGGCAAGCGGGACGCCGCCGTCAAGGCAGCTGTGGTGCGCAACGGTGCGGTGTATCTGGCTGCGCTGGGCGGTGCCGGTGCGCTGATGGCAAAAAGCGTGCAGACGCTGGAAGTGATCGCATGGCCGGACTTGGGCTGTGAAGCGGTGCGCCGCCTGACTGTGCAGGATATGCCTCTGACCGTTGTGCTGGACGCCCACGGCGGCGATCTGTACGAGGAAGGCCCAGCCGCCTATCTGGCTGCGCGGTAAATTGCACCCTTTGCACAAAACAGGAGCGGTGCAAAACCGACAAAACAGCAGTTCTGTGCAGAGAAATATGGTTAGTTTAACCAAACTTGCTGCGAATTGCTTGCATCAACCGCAAAAATGTGATATCCTTTAACATACGACAGAGGGTACACATCCCCTGTCGGAAAAAACCCCCAGAGGGAATAAGGCAGGAGGCCGGACAAACCATGCAGATCCACCAGTCCGCGGAAGATTATCTTGAAACGATCCTGATGCTGAGCCAGCGTATGGGCAAAGTGCGCTCCATTGACGTTGTCAATGAGCTGGGCTTTACCAAAGCCAGCGTGAGCATCGCCATGAAAAAGCTGCGGGAGAACGGCTATATCGCGGTGGACGGCGAAGGCAACCTGACCCTGCTGGAGCCCGGGCAGGAGATCGCTCAGCGCATTTACAGCCGCCACCAGCTGCTGACCCACTTCTTTGTGCAGCTGGGCGTGGACGAGCAGACCGCCGCCGAGGACGCCTGCAAGGCAGAGCATATCCTCAGCGAGCAGACGCTGGAAAAGATCCGCGAAAGCGCCCTGCGCAACGATGCCGCCCATCCGCAGGCAAAGTGATTTGAGTTCAAAAGACACCGGAACGCCGAAAGACGTTCCGGTGTCTTTTTTTGTACGAATTTTTCGGTTTGTGTTGCATATTTGTTATGGATTTGGTACAATGGGTTTGTGCGAAAAAGGAACGTTGGAAGAGCGGAAAAGGGTCGGGACGGCGCAAAGCCGCCCTAGGGTAAAGGAGAGCGTTGCGGCATGGATGCGATTGCGCATACTCAGGTCAGTGGGCTCTGTCTGGTCACACTGGTGGTTTTGCTGCGGGCACAGCAGAAAATGCGGGATAAAAGTCTGCCCGGGCGGCAGTTTACGGCGCTGCTGTGGTTTGCCGGGGCGCTGACGATCGTAGATTATGACAGTGCGCTGGCGCAGCTGGGCGCGTGGGAGGATCTGGGCATCCCCTTGACCTACCGGCTGAACGCCGGGGGCAGTATTTTGTTTTATCTGCTGGCGGCGTGCTGCTGCTTGCTGGTGTTTTTGTATGTGGAGGCAGAGCTGGGGCGTACATGGATGGAGGACGGCCGCAGGCTGGCACTCAGCGCCGCACCGGTGACACTGCTTTTGCTGGTGCTGCTGACAGCACGGGACGAAAACGGCTTTTGCTATCTGGACGCAGAGGGGCTGCGGGGCAGCACCCTGTTCTGGGGGGCGAAGCTGGTGGGGCTTGCCTATCTGGCAGCAGCCTTTCTCCGTTGCAGCTGGACGCTGAGCCACTGGAAGCAGGAAACACCCAAAGAGGAACTGAAAACCCTGCTGCTGCTCGCGCTTGCGCCGGCGGCAGGCTTTTTGCTGCAAGGCTGGCTGCCCGGGCGCGGGCTGCTGTGCTGCGGCATTACGCTGGGGCTGGTGTGCGTGTATGTGCTGGTATTGCAGACCAAGTTCACGGTGGACACCCTGACCGGCGTCAGCAACCGTATCGTGGCGCTGCGCTATCTGGAAAGCGAGCTGCCCTATTACCGCCGCCACCCCAACCGCTCGCTGCACTTCCTCATGATGGACATGGATCACTTCAAGCACATCAACGATGAGTACGGCCACTTGGAGGGCGATGCCGCGCTGGTGCTGCTGGCGGGCATTTTGAAAAAGGTGTGCGCCAACTATAACGGCGTGCTGGCGCGCTACGGCGGCGATGAATTCTGCATCGCCTGCGGCTGCAACAGCGTGGAGGTGCGCACCCTGATCGCTTCCATCCAGCGGGAGCTGGATGCCGCCAACGCCGCCTCCGGCAAACCCTACCAGATCGAGATCAGCATCGGCTGCGCCCGCCTTGAGCCGGACATTGCCACCGTGCACGACCTGATCGATAAAGCCGATCAGGAAATGTACCACCTCAAGACCCGCAAGCGCGGCACAGCCCCCGCAGAAAAACAGGACTGAACAGTTGTGAACTTACTATAACACGATAAATGCCGTTTGCCTTTACGGCCTTTCCCGTGAAAAATGCAATACCGGAGCGTCCGCAGACGCTCCGGTATTGCTCTATATAAAAATAATTTTTCCGCTGAAGATGGCCAAAGCAAAGCGGAGGCCATTCAAAATCGTCCCGCCCCGCGCTTTCTATACGTTTTTTACCCTTCTGCCCTTGCATCCCGGGTTGGAACGCGGTATTCTTATAGAATAGACCGGAACCGCGACAGCACAGGGGAGGGAAACCACATGGACGCACAGGAGATCCGCGCATTGCTGGGCAAAAGCATCTTTGAGCGGGCACAGAAGTACCGCAAGCGCATCCTGCAAAGCAGCTGCACCACCAACGAGGACGGGGTGCGGCACCTGACAGCGCTGGTGCAGGGCAGCGGGCCGGACTGCTATTATACGCAGGTCTGGCTGCGGGAAAACGGCAGCTTTGTCAGCGCCTCCTGCGACTGCCCCTATAACCAGAACGGCGACGGCACCTACTGCAAGCATATCGGCGCGCTGCTGCTGCAGGACGCAGAAAAGAACCCGCCTGCCCCGGATGCCCCGGCAAAAAAGCCGGAGAGCATCCCCGGGGTGCAGCGGGGCGTTGCCGGGCTGAACCCGGAGCCCCGCAAGGACAGCTACAGCGCCGGGCTGGATATGCTGTTCGGCCGCAAGTGGCGGGGCGAGGAGCCGGAGACCGACTATGAAGCCCAGCTGCTGCTGAAGCGCTACCAGCGGGAGGATGCGCAGCAGCAGCCCCCGCCCGCTGCCCAGCGCACCGGCTTTGCTCTGCTGGAACCGGAGCTTACGCCGCACAATGGCCGTATCTGGCTGCGGCTGCGGGTCTCGGACGGCATCGGCGGGCGGCAGTATCTGGTAAAAAGCATCCCGCAGTTTCTGGATGCGATCGAGCAGGGCGAAAGCGTCAGTTACGGCAAATCGCTGGCGTTTGTGCACCGGTGGGACGCCTTTGCCCCGGATGCGCAGCAATTGCTGCGGCTGCTGCGCCGTCAGGTGAGCGCCCGGCAGGCATTTGAAGCCGAGGGTACGGTGCGCTCCGGCTGGGAGAAAGGCCCGGCGGGCGGTCTGCCGCTGACCGGCGAGGGGCTGGATGCCCTTGTGGAGCTTTACGCCGCCGAGGGCGTTGTGGGCGGCTATACCCTTAAAGAGGGTCTGCCGGTCATCAGCCTGAAGGTGGAGCGCCGCAAGGGCGGCGTGCAGCTGAGCTGTACCCCGGCGCTCAGCGGGGTGCAGGGGCTGGACTATGCTTATCTGCTGGGCGAGACCACCCTCTGGCGGATGCAGCGGGAGGAATGCCGCCGGGTGCTGCCGGTGCTGGAGACCTTTGGCGGGCGCAGTTTGTTCTTTACCAGCGCGGATGCCGCCGCCTTTTGCAGCTATGTGCTGCCGGAGCTGGGCAACCGGGTCAACATCGTGGACCCCGACCGGCTGCTGCTGAACCAGATTCCGCTGGAACCGGTGGTGCAGTTTTATCTGGACGCCGACCGGGGGCTTACCGTCACGGCGTACCCGGTCTTTCTGTACGGCGAGGACAGGGTAGCCCCCGGCGAGCCGGTGCCGCCGGATCTTTTGCGGGATGCCCGCACCGAGAACCGGGCAAAGCGGCTGCTGGAAACCTATCTGGAACCCGAGAGCGGCAAGCCCGGGCATTACAGCATTTCCGGGGAGGAAGCGCTTTTCCAGCTGCTGGAAGAGGGCATTCCCGCCCTGCTGGCCATGGGCGAGGTGTACCAGACCGATGCCTTCCGCAACTTACAGGCCGCCCCGCCTAAAATTTCGGTAGGGGTGTCGGTGCACGGCAGCGTGCTGGACTTGGAAGTGGACACCGGCGCGTTCCCGGTGGAGGAGCTGCGGGAGCTTTTGCAGTCCCTGCACCAGAAAAAACGCTACCACCGTCTGCGGGACGGCAGTCTGCTGCGGCTGGACGACAGTCTGGAAGGGCTGGACGAGTTGAACGACACGCTGGAACTTTCCGGTGCAAAGCTGAAGGATGGCCACGCCGCCCTGCCGCTCTACCGCGCCCCCACGCTGGATTGGGCGCTTTCGGGGCAGAACGGCCTGCGGTTCGACCGGGACGATGCCTTTCGGCGCATCAGCCGCAGCTTCCATGCCGTGCGGGACAGCGAGTATACTCCGCCGCTCTCGCTGCAAAAGACCCTGCGCAAATACCAGCGGGACGGTTACCGCTGGCTGCGCACGCTGGACGGTTACGGCATGGGCGGCATTCTGGCCGATGATATGGGTCTGGGCAAGACCGTGCAGGTGCTCAGCTATCTGCTGGCCATGAAGGAGGGCGGGCAGCAGCTGCCCAGCCTCATCGTCTGCCCGGCGTCGCTGGTGCTGAACTGGCAGGAAGAATGCCAGAAGTTCACCCCGCAGCTGCAAAGCGTTGCCATGGACGGCGATGCCGCCCACCGCGCCGCACTGGTCGATGGGTGGGCGCAGGCGGACATCGTCATTACCAGCTACGACCTGCTGCGCCGGGACGAAAAACTGTATGCCGGGCAAAGCTTTTACGCCTGCATTCTGGACGAAGCGCAGGCCATCAAAAACCACACCACCCAGAAATACAAGGCGGTGTGCCGGGTGAACAGCCGGGTGCGCTTTGCCCTGACCGGCACCCCGGTGGAGAACCGCTTGGGCGAGTTGTGGAGCATCTTCTCCTTTTTGATGCCCGGGTATCTGCCCCCCTACAAGACCTTCTGTGCCCGGTTTGAAAAGCCCATCGTGCAGGACGAAGATGCCAACGCCGTGCGGCGGCTGAACCAGTTCACCGGGCCCTTCATTCTGCGGCGCATGAAGTCCGAGGTGCTGCGGGAACTGCCGCCCAAAACCGAGAATGTGCGCCGCGTTGAGCTGGAGACCGAGCAGCGCAAGCTGTATCTGGCAGCGGTGGTGGATGCCCGGGAAAAGCTGCGGGCGGCAAAGCCGGAGGACAAGATGACCGTGTTTGCCGTGCTGATGCGGCTGCGGGAGATCTGCTGCGACCCGCGCCTTGTGGCAGACAACTGGACGGGCAGCAGCGCCAAGCTGGACGCCTGTCTGGAGCTTGTCACCGAGGCAGTGGCAGGCGGGCACCGCATTCTGCTGTTCAGCCAGTTCACCTCCATGCTGGAACTGCTGGCAAAGCGGCTGGACGAAGCCGGGGTAAGCCACTTTACCCTGCAAGGCTCTACCCCGAAGCCGGTGCGTGCCGAGCAGGTGCGCCGGTTCAATCAGGGCGAGGCGGACGTCTTTCTCATCTCGCTGCGGGCGGGCGGCACAGGTCTCAACCTGACCGCCGCCGATATCGTCATCCACTACGACCCGTGGTGGAACCTTGCCGCGCAGAATCAGGCCACCGACCGCGCCTACCGCATCGGTCAGCGCAACCCGGTACAGGTGTACCGGCTGATCGCGCAGGACACCATTGAGGAAAAGATCGTGGAACTGCAGCAGGCCAAGCAGTCGCTGGCCGACACCGTTACCGGTGGGGCAGACGGCGCGATTTTGTCTATGAACCCCGAACAGCTGCTGCAGCTGCTGGGAGAAGAAGCATAAAGGAGTGTATCCATCATGAAGGTTTGGGATCTGCATTGCGATACCCTGTACGAACTGCGCCGCGCCGAAAAGGCAGGCGCACCCAAAAGCTTTTTGCACAACGATCTGCATATCGACCTTGAAAAATTGCGGCAGGGGGATTATCTGCTGCAATGCTTTGCGGCCTATGTGGATCTGGCCGACCCCGCTCCCGGGGCTGACCCGCTGGTAAGCGTGCTGGAAGAGATCGACATCTTCAAGCGGCTCATGGCGGCTTACCCGGAAAAGATCGCCCCGGTGTACACTGCCGCCGACCTTGAGCGCAACCGCGCCGAGGGCAAGTTCAGCGCCATGCTGACGGTGGAAGAGGGTGGCTGCTGCAAGGGCAGTCTGGGCGTGCTGCGGCGCTTGCAGGAGCTGGGCGTGCGCATGATGACCCTGACGTGGAACTACCCCAACGAGCTGGCAGCCCCCAACGCAAACCCCGGCGGGCCGCTGGTGGCCAATACCGAGACCGGCCTGACCGAGCGGGGCTTTGCCTTTTTGGAAGAGATGGAAAAGCTGCACATCACCGTAGACGTGAGCCACCTTTCCGATAAGGGCTTCTGGGACATCGTAAACCACAGCACCCGCCCCTTTGCGGCAAGCCACTCCAACTGCCGTGCGCTGTCGCCCCACAACCGCAACCTGACCGACGAGATGATCCGTGCACTGGCAGAAAAGGGCGGCATTGCGGGGCTGAACTACTGCGCTTCCTTTGTGGACGCAGACTCGGCACACCCGAAGCTCTGCCGCAGCACGGTGGAGCGGCTGGCAAAGCACGCGGCACACTTCAAGCAGGTGGGCGGCATTGAGGTCATCAGCCTTGGCAGCGACTTTGACGGCATCGGCGGCCAGCACGAGCTGGAAACGGCAGCAGATATGCCGCTGCTGGCCGAGGCACTGCGCCGCGAGGGCTTTACCGAGGACGAGGTGGAAGCCATCTACTGGCGCAACGCCTACCGCTTCTTTAAAAACAATCTGTAATAAAACGTCTTAAAATTGCAAAATGTGCCCGGGATACCCCTGCGCTGCGCGGGTATCCCGGGCTGTGTATTGCCCTGCGAGGGGAGGTTTTATATGGTCTAAGGCGCGCGTCTCCTGAAAAAGAACAAACGACTTGGAAAGATAAGAGGAATTATAACAATGGGTATCACGATTTCGCCGTGGATGATGGCGTTTCTCATGCTGATGACCGGCTTTGCAGGCTTTGTGGATTCGGCAGCCGGCGGCGGCGGGCTGATCAGTCTGCCGGCCTATCTGTTTGCCGGGCTGCCGCCCCACTACACCTATGCAACCAACAAGTTCAGCGCCGCCTGCGGCACCACCTTTGCCACGGCAAACTTTTTCAAAAGCGGTGCCATAAACGTGAAGGTGGGCGTTCTGGCAGCCATCGGCAGCTTTGCGGGCAGTGCGCTGGGCGCGCACATCGTGCTGCTGCTCAGTGACGAGATGCTGCGCACCATGATGTTCATCATCCTGCCGGTGGCGGCGGTCATCATCCTGTGGCAGCGCAACCTGCCGGATGAGAACCGGGACGACGGCACGCTGGATCTGAAAAAGATCTTACTGTCGCTGGCCATCGGTTTGGGCATCGGCCTGTACGACGGCATCATGGGCCCGGGCACCGGCACCTTTGCCATCATTGCCTTTACCACCCTGATGGGCTTTGACCTGCGCACCGCCAACGGCAACGGCAAGGTGCTCAATCTGGCCAGCAACTACGCCAGCCTGTTTACCTACCTGATGAACGGTCTGGTGGTGTTCCACATCGGCATCCCCTGCGCCATCAGCAACATTCTGGGCAACCTGCTGGGTTCCCACTTCGCCCTGAAAAAGGGTGCCCGCTTCATCCGCCCCATGATGCTGGTGGTGCTGGTTCTGCTGCTGGGCAAGCTCATCTCGGACGCGGTGCTGTAAGGGCAGGGCGGGACGATTCAGAATGCGCTCCGCGTTCGCTTTGCGCATCAGTAGCGGAAAGAATATTTTTATTTGTAGTTCCGAAACGCCTGCGGGCGTTTCGGAACTACTTTTTCACGGGGAGGGGGCTCCCT
>ENA-OPWD01002191-OPWD01002191.1-human-gut-metagenome-genome-assembly--contig:-NODE-2191-length-11860-cov-2.598136_pt1 | contig 11860 bp, 11 predicted proteins | sample MGYA00241502_ERZ501996 | MGnify/ENA primary metagenome ERZ501996 (study PRJEB25962, sample SAMEA2042011) | human gut metagenome | biome: human gut; feature: human-associated habitat; material: faeces... | reverse complement strand
GTAAACTGCTCCGGTACTAATACCAGATATTGCTTCTTCGGATTCTGAATGGATTCCCGTATAATTTTCTGATAAATATAATAAGATTTTCCGGCACCCGATGCGCCAAACACAAAATGTAACGACATGCGTTTCCCCTTTCTTACAACTAACTGTTTCTGTCTTTTACTTTAGGAAAAATTTTTCAATGACCTCTGCAATTCCATCCTCATCATTACTATTTATGGTAATATAATCTGCCACATCTTTTACTTTTTCCTGTGCATTTGCCATAGCCACCCCAAGACCCGCATACTGAATCATGGAAATATCGTTAAATCCGTCTCCACAGCACACCATCTCTTCCCTTTCGATTCCGAGAATCTTTAACAGACGTTCCAGACAATATGCCTTATCCACATTTTTCGGAAGCACCTCCAGGAAATATGGTTCCGAACGGAATACGTCCAACGCTCCGTTCAATCGTCTCTTCCAGTGATCTTCCAGACCAACCAGTGCTTCTTCGTCATCGCTCACCAGCATACACTTACAAGGAGCAAAATCAACGGCAGCAGAAAATTCTTCTTCTTTGATTATTTGCAGGTTATTCAACCGGGCTTCATTTTGGATATGTTCATTTTCAGGAGAATCCGTTATGATCGTATCATCATGATAAGTGAATAAGGCAAAACCGTTTTTACGGGCTTTCTTTTCCAGATACGGCAACATTTCGGGATTAATCCGACGTTCAAACAGAATTTCCCCGTTTTGTGCATTGATAATCTGACAGCCATTATAGGAAAGGATAAAACCTCCATAGTTTCCAAGTTCAAGCATCTTGGCCAGCGGCATCAGGCCATAAGTAGGTCTGCCGGATGCCAGCACAATACGTACTCCCATTTGCTGAACCTTCAACAGGGCAGCCAATGTACGCTTACTAATTTCTTTCGCATCATTGAGGAGTGTTCCGTCTACATCAAGAACCAATAATTTATACTTCATGATTACACGATTTTGATTTAGATTACAAAGGTAGGAAATTGAGTGAACGACAGAAAGCGTAAACAGATAAAAATTACTTTAATTTCACTCTTTCAAACGCATTTCCAGATAATCGCGGAGTATTCGGGCATGATTATATACAGGTTCTTTAGAAGCGTAAATGAGTGTTACTACCGGACGCGGCTTGATAAGGGCCAGAAAATCGGTCGCTGCCAGAGAAGCATCCAGCTCTTTCTGATACAGTACGACGAAGTCATTCCAGTGTCCCGGTATATCATCGTGAAACCATTTACGCAAAGCAGCGGATGGAGTGATATCTTTTGCCCAATAATCATATCTCAACCATTCCTTTTTTATTCCGCGCGGCCATAATTTGTCAACCAATACCCTATATCCGTCTGCCTCCGAAAAGTCTTCGTATACTCGCTTTATCCTAACCTGTATCATGATTATTTATATTGATTACTTATTAGAATAAACCGATAAGGCTGGAAATTGTTTAACCATACAAGAACATTGTACGACCTAATTCTTAAAGAGATTCTTGCGCTTTCTTAAACTCGTACGGAGTCATGCCCGTCTTTTTCTTGAAAAGATTATATAATATCGGGGTACTGTTGAATCCGACTTCATCAGCTATGGCACGTATCGTATAATTAGGATGCAGTTTTAATAATTTAATTGCATAATCTATACGCAAATCATTGATGTATCCATTAAAATTAGTACCGGTACATTCTTTTATCATTCGGGCAAAACGTGCGTTATTCAAATGCACGAGTTGTGCCAAATCTTCTCTCGACAATTCTGAAGAAAGATATAACTGGTCTTGAACAACAATACGGTTCAGTTCAATAAATATTTTTTTATTCTCTTCTTCTTCCCCGCTCGCTTTGCCGGTTTCATCAGATATCTCCTCTTGGTCGCCAAACAAAATACTTTCATCTTCTATATCTTGTGAGATCATAAGCTGTTCATCAATATCCAATGACTGACTGTCTTTCTTCCTGGCCAATCTCTCGTTTATAAACTTAGCAAGGATTTTATTCTTATATCTGATAATATGGTTGAAACGCCACATACGCCATAATACAAACAAAGTCAACAGTGTAATACACGTCAAAAAGGTCAATGTTATGTTTCTGACTTTTAATTGGAATGCTTGTTTGGCTATATAGTCCTCTTTTTCAGAAGTATCATACATCGTATTCAACTCTAATGCCGCATTCTCTTTATCCCTGTTATTAATACTATCCGTTATAGCTATAATAGCTCCTTGCAAAATTGCCGCTTCCTTATAGTTTCCCATCCCCATATAGGCTTGCACTTCCCTTTCAAGCACATTCATATATTGCGCATTGATAGTATCTTGCTGCTTCCTCATCAGTTCTTTAAACTCCTGACTGTTGTCAATCACCTGCTTGTAATGCTTGGAAGCCAGCAAATAAGGAATTGAATACATTTTTCCATCAGGTGTACGAGAGTATTCAGTCGATTGATACATCGCAAAGTACTTTTCAGCCTGCCCATATTTCTTTTCCATATAGCAATTATATGCCCATTTAGAGTACAGATAACCATATTGCATATCAACCAATCCTTTCGGAACATCAGGTAAAGTTTCCAATTTTTTTATCTGCTTTTCACGTTCCAAAGCCATAACAGATGCATCCTCATACAAAGAGTCAGTCATTAAATAACTCATTTTCCCTCCATAGAAAGAAGAGAGCATTCCTATCTCTTTTACGCCTTTTCTCCCTTTCAACAAATCGATAGCAGAATCAAAATAATCATACGCTTTATCTTTAAATGATAACATACGGTTATTCTCTCCAATGCAGTATAGCAACCGGGCTTCGGACACGCGGTCCTCCAACCTTTTTGATTGGGCAATCCCGTCAAGCGCATAATTCATACTCTCGTTATATTTACTCATCAAGAAAGATAATTCCGCCAAATAAACAGTCATTTTCAATAAGTGTTCAGGGTCCTTTTGATATACGGAATCAAGCACATAAGATTTTCTTGCATATACATAAGCAAGCTTATTCATAAACAAATTGCGATATGACAGGCTACGTAACTCGTCTATAACTCGTAAAGGCATAGACTTTTTATTCTCCGCTACATCTAAAAGTTTCAAAGCACATTTCGGCTTCTCAATATAAATACTTCTTATATATTCAGTAGTTATGGAATCTGCATTTGTGGCCTCATCAGCCATTAAAATTTGGTTATGCACAAATAAAAGAATACATATACATACACCAAGTCGTATATACCTCATAGCGTCTACCATCATTTTATCCGTCAAAGGTAATTCTTATTATTAAAAAGTCAAGAAAGTATTTTGTTTCACAAGGTAAAAATAAGAAACATTAGCATTTTATTATTCAAGCAATGCAAACAACGCTTACATATGTGTATCATTTTGTTTCAGTTACATCTTAATTAAAAAAACTATTGGAAGTATCTACCCGCTTTTACCCGGCAAGTCTAGCTTATCTCTTGAACAAACGTGACTCTAACGCCTATATTTTTCATTTATCATTAAAATGATAAGATATTATCACTATTGTGATAAGTAAGTATCATAAATATGATAAGTACAATACATCAAGAGAAAATCTAGCTGCTTTTTGGAACATAATATTGCTATGTATACTTGCTGAAGGAGCCTCCCTTCACCCGCTAACATCCATGAATAGGAGATAGCAGTGAAAAGGTGAAGGCTATTTTAATAAAACGGTATAGACACTATTTAAGAGCATATACGGAAATCGATGTTAAATAATAACAATAGCCAATTCTAATCCAGAATCAAATTAAGAAAAAGAATTACTTCAAACAATTGTTATCTATAAAATACTTGTATAAAAGAAAGAATAAATATGAATAGGAGATAATAGTTTCATCCGTATTGGGAACACCGCTTCTGCAACGTACAGAAACCTAAAGGATCATCAACAATGCCAATATGGTGTATATAAATCTTGTTTACAACTTCTCATTCGGAAAGTCCAAGTCAGGCGTGAAACTGAAGATGCAGAATAAAGATAAAGATTCAGGAATACTGAATAGATACTGATTTACTCTTCAAAAAATATCCAATATAGTCCATAAAGATTTCATAAGATGTAGATTTCTTTATGGACTTTATCGTTATATAAATCTTAATTTATACAAAAACACCCGGCTTTACATTATAGGGTGTAAAACTGGGTATTTATTTTGCAATTTGCTGATTTTCAGCGTTTATTGCGGAGAGACAGGATTATGAACCTTTCTCTCCAAAATCCTTATGAATCAACATTTTAATTCAGTTCATTTTTTCAAGTGTAACGATTTAGTAACTGAAAACTGTCTTTTTGTGTCACTCATAGACTTTCGCTTGTCTATTCTTATCATTACAATACAAAGATAACTTTTTATTTTCTAATTACAATAAGAGTAATAGAGACTTTTGCTGAATATTTTTACTTAGTCTCTTACACTTCAAAATCATGAACTTCATTTGTGATCTATCACAAGATAAAAAAGTCTGTTATATGTTTTAACAAAACCATTTTATCATTTCTTTTCACTATAAAAAATAGGAGCCCAACCGCCGAAGCTCCTGTTATTAGATCCGAGATCTTGATGCGTCGCTATGTGTGTGAAATCATTGACGGCTGTGCTCAGCACCCATACTGAGTGTTATCTTCTCTCAAGCGTATACTTCCTGAGAAATCTTCGCACTCAATTCTTTTGTTATATCATTTTTTGTCCACTTAGTAAACATATATTTTTGTGTTCTTAGATGATTCTGCATTAATTTTAATTCCGGTTCATTAATCCCAATTAAATCTACAATTTCCTTCTTATCCTGATATGTCAAATACGGACATGTTATCAAGTCTAATGTAAGAATACAAAACTCTGCTGACTTACGTTTAAAATCCAATGACTCGCTTTTATATTTCTTTTTTATCTTCTCCACCAACTTTAACTTAAGACTTGAGTACCTACTTTCATTTCCATAATAGTATAACAAAATTATTATTGACAATGCGTTTAGAGAATCATCTTCTGCAAATCTTTGTAGGTATTTAGTTAACTCAATATTTCCAAAGTGATACTTACTTCTCAATTGTTTGTTGATTATCAAGAAGAACAAAGTTTCTAATTGTGTATTTGGTTCAACGGATGTTGTTTTCAAAACTAAGGATAACTCATCTTGAATCTTTTTAAAGACTATATCTCTTGCATTATCACTGTATTTAACCACATTCTCACCCTTAATCTCATAATCATTATCCAAATGAATAATTATGAGATTAAGGATATTGATGACTTTTAAGGTGGTGTTCACCCGCTTATTTGAAGCATAAAGAAAAAAAGTAACATCCAGTAATTCTTCCATAAATGCTACTATCATATCTTCTTTTTTTTGCTTTGCTTTCTGAATTTTGGAATGATATTCTGTATAGTCTACATTACTCATTGTTCTTGAAAGTACCTTGAAGTTTTTATCAAACTTCTTGATGTCTGAACTGAGTTTATTCCCTAAACGTGATAATGTATAATTGATTACATCCTTAGCCTCAACATTGCATTCCACCAGAATTGACTTAAAAGTTTGATTAAACTTGCGTGAATTAAAGTGTAACCAATCTTTATCATCAATTGCTGTTTCGAGAAGTGACAAATTAAGTGTCGATTCAATATTATCATCAACAGTATCTGCTTCATCTTCAATATTTTCTTCTGTTAAATTTTGAACAGAATGATACTGCAATTCATTGTCAATCAGTTTGTCGATCCGAATCTTTGCACGAGTAATATCAGTAATAAAAGGGCGAGAGAATTCATGAGTCTTCTCCGCGCTGATAGCCAATTTAAACTCTTTAAGTTTTTCATCAAAAAGCTCTATTGCTTTTTTACGACACGCTTCGTCATTGTAGAAGAAAAAATAGTCATCCACATACCGATAACACACATAATCACGCTCGAAATCATATTTTTCATTTTTGAGAGAATGCGCAACTGAACTATCCACATGCTGAAAAATCACCTCAGCAAAGATTCTAGAGAACTCTGGACCTATAACTATTCCATTCGTCTCATTATAGTTCATCAACTGCATTTGCCTATCCCATTTGCTACCGAATGTATTATCCTCACTGCGAAATGATTCCTTGTATATGTCCTTTCCACCTCCAGTAGCCCAAGCTATTGAATGAGTATAGATACTATCGAAACAACCCTGTATGTCAAACTTCAAGAGATGTGCAAATTTCTTTTCTGCACGCTGATATCTATAATCTTCATAGAATTTATAGATATTATTGTATCGTTTATAACTGAAGAACGTCCGTAGGTTTTCATACTCATTGAAGAACAACTCCAAAGAATCAGTTTTACGACCAATGAGCGTTTTATGGAGTTTATCACGATAGTAGAAATAGCATGCAACTTTATTTGGATAACGAAGGGAATACTTGTCCAAACTGCAATAATACAACATCAAACTTTTATATCTGTCATAAAAATCTACCATCAGAATTTGGTTTCTTGGATGTATTAATGACAGTTCTCTACTTTTCGTTGGCTTATGCAATATTCGATACGAAAATGGAATAGTTTGAAAGTTCTTTTTTAGGCTGCTATCATCACATGTAACATAACCATTTACTTTCATATTTGACATATTAGCTCCTAAGATAAAAGCCAATATTTGCAGAGTACCATCTGAAACGTTTTCATTCCAGATAATTTTATCACCATTAACGTGAATTCCATTCTTTACCAAGAAACGATAAAAATACCGATTGCTAAAGATTAATGGCAATTCATATGGTAACATATCACTCAAAAGTACACGTTCCTTCTTGTATTTTAAACGAATTTTTTTCCTTTTCATAGCCAACTAGATATTTCCGCTATTCGCGATAATGGGAAGTCATACATTTTCTTTGATTCCCAACGTTGTTTAAAGTCAATCCTAACAATTCGCTTTTGTAATGCGTCAATAAATCGGTTTCTTTCTGCTACATCAGAAAAAAGGCCAGCATATGGGTTTATAATATGTGAATGGAGAGTTCTTGTAAATTGATCAAATTCTGAAGAATCATCGATAAGGTCGTTGTTATAATAAAGACCTGCTTTTGCGTGACTTTTCGAGTTTGATAAACGAAAATTTCCTGTAATAAAATTCAAAGAGTCCAACAAATCTCGACGAGCTGCCTTTACATTTTTCTTACTCATCGTCTCGAAGTGTTTAAATGCCTTATCGATTCTTTCATTGAGCTTTTGAATCTTTTTATCAGATAGAGAATATACAGTAACGAGTTCTTTTCTTGATTTTGATAAGTTTAGCTTATAGCCAAGATAATCGAATGAAATCGATCTAAATGCATCTGGACGGTACTCTATTAATTGACATTTGTCCGAACCTATTGGTTTGAGCTCAAGTCCCTTACTTTTGAATAATTTTCGCATGTCACGATAATAATCATTCAACGACACAAAATGTTCTAAAGAAGTAAGAATCATAAAGATGTCATCCACATATCTTACATAAAATATCACACCATTTCGCGACTTTAACTCTTTGTCTATATCTTGCATATAAAGTTCGCTCAACATCGCACTGATACCTATGCCTCTCGGAACACCCAGATTAACGGAAGTCTTTGAGGTGTCTTTTATAGCTTCATAAGCATAAAAAATTTGCTTAATAAAAGACTTAGATTTAAAACTCAGAAGGCTATTATCATAAACCTTTTGAAGTAAAGAATCTTGAGGTATGGACTCAAAAAAACCGGTTATATCAGTCCGAATAATAAATATAGGCATCGACATATTCAGCAGACGCTTTATTGATGTCATTATTTGATGACGTCCAAGCATTTCAATCTTGAATGTTCTCTTCATATTATGCAACAACTGTTTCATTGCAAAATAAGAAGCTTTTGAGTCCCGTAGGGTGAACTCTTCCTTGTCCTCGTGCATATGCTTGTCAATCTCAAATTTAAATGATTTGCTGTTTACATCATCAGCGATAGAAGACATATCATCGGCTAATACCTCAGTCTTTTCTTTCTGCAAATCTTTAATTCTGGAATCAAGTTCCTCCAAAGCCAATATTTCTTCTGGAGTTCTATCAGATTTTTTCTTTTTCCTGATATTTTGAACTTGCATTTTGGCATTCTTTATCTCTGTCAAAACATCCTGATAAGCTTGAGACATCATAGTTATATCTATATGCCCCTTTCGATTTTCCATAGTGAATATCACTTCAAAATTATGAGCAGAGAAAGATTGATCAAGCATACTATCGTACGTCTGTTATGTAAAAACAAAAATATTAGACACCTTTAACTGGTACTTCTTCAACCTTGATGTTCTCAACTAAATCAGAAGCATCAATTACAGGCAAAAATAACCCTTTGAGTTTTGTATCTTGAACCCTAGCAAACATAATTCCATTGATAAACGGAAGAGCATATTCTATTATTTTCTTTGCAAAATCTGATTTTCGGACAGTCTCATCATCATGCGACATTTCATCCCATGTTTTGGACTTGAAAATGAAAGTAGCACCGCCATTCAAAATGATCGAGCCATCAAGAGACAACCGAACAACTGCATGCAAAGCGGAAGCCTCATTGCCTTTCTGATATTGGAGCACAAATAAAAAAGCAATGCTTAGACGCTTTTTTAGGTCATCATTTATATTTGTTACATCGAGATTCATATTAAAAGGAATCTCGCTGATATGCAACATTGTAAAATCTCTCTGTTCCATAATATTCAATTTTATAAGTTTCTCAAATAATTCTTTAGATTTGCACTTCTATAAGCCAAATGTATATCATACATATCATCTAAACTACCATCAGTAGACAATCTCTTACAACTTTCTTCTTGAGATAACGGAAGAAAATTTATAAGACTCAATACGTGTTGACCATCAACTCTGTAATAGAAAGAAGGCTTAGTTTCAAACAATGCCTTCAATCCAAGTTGTCCATTCATATATTGTAAGACCAACTCAGGAACAACCTCTGAAAACAGATATGATTTATCCTTTATATTCTCATATAAACGTACAGAAAGAAAATACTTACCGCTCTTGCGGTCAGCATACAGGGAAGATAGAGGCTCATCCAGCACTTGTAGATGCTCTATTAATACAAATTCGTCATGCCGTTTCATTTCTTAATGTCATTATTTATATTTATATTGTAACCATCTATTGGAATAGGCGTAAAATCCCCAGCCAAATGATCAGTTAAAGAGAATTCCTCGTAAGGAAGGAAAGATACATGCCCATCAGGTTCAACCCACATTAACCCATCTTTTGGCTCTACATCATAAGCATATATATGACTTCCTTTTTTAGCCTTAAAAGCCAAGAATTGTTGAAGAGTCTTCATCTTTTTAAATCGACCAATAAAAGGCTTCACAACCCCTTCTGACGAAATATTGAAAGAAGGAGTATATTCCCTTAATTGTGCTTGCTGAACTTCCAAACAACTGTTGGGTGGAATTGTTTGTGGTATGTCAACATCCTTCGGTGCTAATGTTTCATAATTCCACAATGCAGTAGGATAAATGTCAATCTCTTTATTCGGATCATGAGCTAATCGGTAAATACGACCATTAGCAGGGGTCATTAAAGCTAAAGCATCTTCACAATTCGCAAGATATTCTTGAAACATATATTTTCGTCCAAGAGAATTTAATCTTTTCAGACGTTCTTTCTTGCGCTTTTCGTAAGCTTTTTGTTTCTTTTTTAATTCATTATGTCTTCTTTTGCTCATACTTCCAAACTACAATTCATTGTAAATTTACCAAGATCCTATAGATTATACAAATATTTTTCAGATTTTATATATTCTTCATCGTATATTTTTGATTTACACCAATTCCCAGATATAAATTTCCTGCTAAGATAGCATTCCATCTGCACAAAAAGCGAAAAATTACTAAAAAAAATAATCTGCATACAACAATTCTTAACGTCCTATCCTATATATTGTTGCATTTTTTTAAAATTAAAGAATATATAAAACTGTTTATTCTAAGTCTTACTTGTCATAGTCATACCTACTTGAGCTTTTTTAATTCTGTATATGCAATACCATCTGTCAATTTATGATATTGCTTCAAGGTTTTCCTCTAACCCCAATGCCAACTCTTTTTGAATAAACGAAGGAACTATAGCTGCATTAAATTTGTCAACTATTGATTGAATATTTTGTGTTGAGTTTTCAGAGATTACAGCTTGATTGTAAATAGCGCTATAATAATAAAATGCTTTATTTTCAGTGGATAATTGAATTTTTTGTTTAATATAAATTTGTTGCTCCCTTATTCTTTGAGCAACTTTGAAAAAAGTATCTATTTCTCAAATGACTCTTGAGATATGTATCCTACTATTGTATGAGCATATCTATTCCATTGGTTTTCTTCAAAAATAATTGTAGAATAATGCATTGGTACTTCTTGAATAATTCCGTTTATTAGACCTTCAGAAAAAATATATTCTATATTTTTTTCTATATCTTTTATTTGTAATATCAAAATTGCTACTGCATTTTGTAATTCTCTCCTTTTATGAGCATGAAATTGCCACAATGCAATACCAACAGTCGTACCTATTGTTATTATTAATACTAGTGTTTGAAATAAATTTGAATCCCAAAAAGTATTTTCCATAATTATAATTTTTACCGTAAAGATATTGATATTTTGATAATTAATCTATTATTTTGAGAACAAAATATTAACTTTATTTTTTATTTGTACCATAATATGTCTGAAATAGTAAAACCTAGAATTTTTATAATAACAGAAGTCTTAAATATTTTTGAAAAATCATATTCGGAACTTGAATCAATAAAACAAAACATTGTTAACTCATCTATTCAAGAATCCTGGTTTCAAAAATCTACATATATACATATTTATACTGTTTTTGAAACAACTTCGTATCAAACTTATTACAAAATTTAACAGCATTTCCTGACACATTAAAAATCAAGAAATAAAAGATATTGGAGATATACTGTCTTCTTTTTCATTAACAACACCATTGGTTGAAATAGCAGCAACAGCATTTGCTCGAAATTTCGCATATGGAAAAATTGAGGAGTTATTAAAACAATACAACAATATTGTTAAAATTGGACTTAATATTACAACTTGTGACTTTTTAGAAGAGCTCAAGCAATATAAAGACGAACGTAACATATTGGTTCACAATGGAATTTTACCAGTAGAAATAAATAAAGATAAAATTCTTAATAAGATTGAATTAATTGAAGGTATTATAGAAACTATTAAGTTTAAATTCAAATCCAAGTATAGTATATTTACAAAAGAACATCTTATAAAAGAGTCTTGGATATATGTTTTTGGAGAAGCCTTACCATTTGAATGTTGTTTCAAATTAGCAAAGGATCATATATAGTTGATAAAAGTTATATCGATGTAAGGTCAAAAACATTATCTTCTTCAGAAAAAATGTTACTTACGTTATTTTTGTCTAATTATAATAGCATGGTATTAAAAGGGGCTATAGAAATTCAGGATCTATGTATGTTTGCACATCTAACGCAAAAAACAAAATTGGATATATTTTAGAACTATTTGAAATATACCCATTATTATTACAATAAAAGTATAAATCAATAATTTGCTGCTTATTGCACTATAACCTTAATTTAGGTTGATGATATGCGGTAAGAAATAAAAAGGCTTTATTTATATTACAAGTGATGCCTTTATGCCTGCTCCCTACCGATATTCTTTTTCAGTTTTATTTAATTAAAAACAAAAGTCATCGCTAATTGGAAAATATAAAGTCGATTGACCCATTATTATACTCTTA
>ENA-OPWD01002183-OPWD01002183.1-human-gut-metagenome-genome-assembly--contig:-NODE-2183-length-11891-cov-2.302214_pt1 | contig 11891 bp, 6 predicted proteins | sample MGYA00241502_ERZ501996 | MGnify/ENA primary metagenome ERZ501996 (study PRJEB25962, sample SAMEA2042011) | human gut metagenome | biome: human gut; feature: human-associated habitat; material: faeces... | reverse complement strand
TAATAATGGATTTCCTGCACTTCGTGTCCATCCATATCCGTATCTACCACTTTTTTTATTGCATCGTCACACGGCAAGTCATAGATTCTTCCGCAACGCTTGCACAAGAAATGTGAATGTGGAGTGGTGTCGGCATCATAGCATGTGTTACGCTCATCGATGGTAAGCGTTTGTGCGGCTCCTTGTTCGCTCAAAATCTTCAGCGTGTTGTAGACTGTAGTTTTTGAGAGTGTCGGTATAGTAGGAGATAATGCCGTATAAATCTCATCTACCGTCGGATGTGTGCGGTGCTCCATAAGATATTTCATGATAGCAATACGCTGTACCGAGGGTTTAATGTTATGTCCTTGCAATCGTTCTACTACTACTTCCATATTCGTTTAATTCAAACTTGTAATAATTACATTTTTATTTCGCTTGCAAAGATAAAGACTTATTCGATTTTACCAAAAGATTTCCATTCTTTTTTCTTCCTTTTTAATAAATAGTGCGAATTGGCTGGTAAGGTATTTCTATCCAGAACTCGGAACCTTTACTGAGTTCGGAAGATACTCCGACGGTAGCATGCATCTTTTCGGCAATCATTTGACAGATAGATAAACCGAGGCCTGTGCCTTGCTTGAAGTTATCCAGCTTTACAAAACGTTGGAAAATGGCTTGCTGTTTGTCTTGGGAAATACCACACCCCGTGTCCCGGACGTAAAAACGTATTTTTCCATCTTCCGGTGGATAATAGCCGATGGTGATACTTCCTTTGTACGTATATTTGATGGCATTGGAAATCAGATTGTCCAATACGATGGTGACGATTTCCTTGTCAAAGAAAAGAAGCATTTCTTCTTTTTCTATCTGAATTCGGAAATCAATCTTTGTCTTTTGATTCAGTTCTTTGTATTTGAGACCTATTTCATAGATCAAAGGGGCGATGTTGCCTTTGCAGACACACAGCCTTTTGTTTTGTGTCTCTGTCTTTCCAATATCTGATTGATGAGGTTGAGCAGGCGTAATGCACTTTGGTGGATGACCGACAATTTCTGAGCTTGTTTTACCGGGAGTGAGGTATCCTTTTGCATATCCTCCAGCGGACCGAGAATCAAGGTTAGCGGTGTACGCAGTTCGTGTGTGATGTTGGTATAGAAACGCAGGCGTTCCTGATTTAATTCTTGTTCTTGTTCGTGATTCTTCTTTTCCAATGTGTAAAGGCTTTCCAAATCCAGCTTTTTCTTATATGCGTGAAGGATGAGATATACAATGCCGGCAGATATCAGGACATAGATAAGCTTTGCCCACCAGGTGAGCCAAAGGGGCGGGTTAATCCGGATAGTCAGGGAGGTGGCTTCTTCCGGCCATTCCTGGTTGTGAATGCGCGCTTTGATAAGAAACTCATATTTTCCGGGAGGAATGTTCCGGAATGTCACGCTATTGTTTTCATTGACTGTGTACCACGAATTTTCTAGTCCTTTCAGCATATACACATATTCCACTTGATTGACCAGAGAGTAGTTTTGTACGTTGAATGTCAGCCCGAAGCTATTTTGTGCATGGGTCAGTTCAACCTGTTCTCCTTTGGATACATTGATGAACAGGTCATTATTTTCGGGATTGCTCAACCGTCCCAGTACTTTCATTTCGGTGATGATAGCCGACGGATTGGCTTGGTCGTTCATGGTGATATCCGGATCGAAACAACATACTCCGTTGATTGAACCGAAATAAATCAGTCCGTTCTTGTTTTGCGTTACGCAGCCGCTTGAGAAACTGCCTGCCGGGACATCGTCCGAATGACCGTAATTGTAGAAGCAGTTTTTATCCGTGACGTAGCAACTGATTCCTTTATTATTACTGAACCAGATATTACCTTTCTTATCTTCCGTTATGGCACAAATATTGGTATTGAGTAAGCCATCTTTCCGTTGGTAAGTTTTATAGGTCAGTGCGTCGGTTGACGGGAAGCATACCAGTCCTTCTCCTGTCCCCATCCACATTCTTTTCTGTCTGTCTTGTATGATCTGGTTGATGGTGTTGGAGCAGAAACCTTCCCTTTGTACGAAAGTTTGAATCAATTGCAGGTCCGGACTGTATACTCCAAGTCCGTCTCCGAAAGTACCGATCCAGAACCGGCCTTTCTCATCCTGTGCGATGGCACGTACAAAGTTACTGTGCAATTCGCTGTTTCCCGTATGATAATGCCGGATGATTTCCATGTTCAGAGGATTCAGTACGATGATTCCTCCACTGTATCCTACCCAGATATTATGTCGGGAGTCTTCGTAGATTGTACGGACATCCTGATTGGATTGTCCCATCAGAGAGATGGAACGGAAAGTTCTGTTGCGGCTGTCATAGTAACTGATTCCTCCTTGGAAAGAACCGAACCATAAGTTGCCTTTAGAGTCTTGCAGGGAAGTGAGTATAAAGTTTGAAGGAATTTCTCCGGTTTCTTTTTTATAGATAGCGGTGCGCTTGTCCCCTTCAAATACATTGATTCCTCCTCCGTCCGTCCCGATCCACACCCGTCCTTGTCTGTCTGTGCAAAGACTGCTTGCCACTTTGTTATTCAGGCTGTTCTCATTGCCGGGAATGGGAGAGTAGCTCAATGTTGTGAATAAAGGAGGGGTACTGCTGATGAAATTGATTCCTCCTCCCCACGTCCCTATCCAGATATTGTCAAAAGAATCTTGGAATATGCATCGGGCACTTGCATTGGAGAGACTTCGGTTATCATCTCCTTCTTGTATATATTCGAGGGAGATCTGGTCCGGTGAAAGAAACATACTTTGCTTTAGATCCAGTATGGTAATGCCATTCAGCTCGGAGGCTATCCATAGTTTGCTGTCATTTAGTTGTTTGATGGCGAGTATGCGGTTACATAAGGCTTCGTGCTTGTCGTTTTTGTTATTCTTGAAGGTGATAAAGTTGCTATCGGCAGCGTTGAAGAGAGCCAGTCCTTTGTCTGTTCCCAGCCAGATATTCCCGTTTGTGTCTTTGGTGAGACATCGTACATCATTTCCGGGCAGGCTCATCGGATTATCCGGTTCGTGTCGGAAGTTTTTCACACTTTTGTCTTTCAGCGAGAGAATGCTGAAACCACCGCTAACATGGCCGATATATAAATTCCCGTCTCCTCCGTCCAATACGGTCCATGTTTGTTCGTCGGGCAAGCTGGGAATTGTGTTTTTATTGTAATGGGTAAATTGTCCGCTGTTGATGTCGAGATATTCTATACCTCTATAATAGGTACTGATCCACAGTCCGTCTTCGCTTTGTGTAGAAGGGGCAATGTCTGTTACGTCATTGGTTATCAGGCTATGCGGATCCTCCGGATTGTGCAGGTAGGGAGTGAATACCTGTTTGTCATAATTATAGGCATTTAATCCGTCACGTTGGGTCGCTATCCATATCACAGGACGTTTAGTGTCGGCATACACCCGGTTAAGTTCATTACCGGTGATTCCCTGACTGTTTTGTGAGGGGTCATTCTTATAATAGGTGATGAAGTGGGTTCCATCGAACTTGTTAAGCCCTTCTTCTGTAGCGAACCATAGGAAGCCTTGTTTGTCTTGTGTAATGCTAACTACATAATTATTAGACAGTCCTTGTTCGATTCCCAACCGTTTTACGGAATAAGTTTGTGCTGCCGACTGATAAACGGACAGCAAGAATAAAAATAAAATAGAAGCAATGTGTCTTTTCATAACTCGTGCCTATTCGTTTCATTTACAGGCTCAAAAATAGAAATAAATATTTTATTTAGAGTATGTAAATCGTGCATTGCATGATTTATGTAGCTTCTCTGCATGATTTTTATCGGTTGTATGTATCTTATTCACTTATATTTGCATTGTGAAAGCAGACGATTGGTTCTGCCTTTCACGATAAACCGATAAGTTTTAATCATTAAATACTATTATTATGAGAGCAAAATTCTTGCATGGTGCAGTGTTATGGACTTTTCTTTTTGCTGCAACGTTGACTACCGGGTGTAGTGACGATAATGACTACAAAGATGTAGACGGGCAGAAGCCAGTTGTAGAGTTGATTGCCGATCATATCCATGTTGATCCGGGCAGTGAGTTAACGTTGACTGCTACCATTACTGATGCAGATGGTATTCGTTCTATCAGATTACAAAATGCTAAACTTTATTTGGATAAAACTATTGATTTACTTAGCATTTATGGTGAACCATTATATTCTTATGAATTAGAATATGCTATTACTCTTTCTGAAAAACTGCCGAGAATGGCTGATTATCCGATTATAGTTACTATTACAGACGTAGGAGGGCGTTCAGTTGAACATACCATTATGGTTTCAACGGATAATGATTCGGAAAAACCGACAATCAAATTTGCAGCAGAGGGTGAGTTCACAACTTTGACAGCGGAGGATGGAACCGTTCCGTTCCACTTTATAGTAGAGGATGAACAGGCCTTAGATTATGTAGAAGTAAGTATTCCGTCCTTGGAGTTGGTTGAGAAAGTCGATGCGGAGGGAAAAACTAAATTTGATGGTGTGGTGAGACTTCCAATTGCGCAATCGGGAACTTATGATGTAAAACTAAAGGTCGTTGATAAATTTGCTAATGAAGAAACTACTACTACATCTTATACAGTCAAAGTGGTGGCGGAAATGCCGGATTTTCAGAAAATGTATCTTAGTGATGTTGAGGATGCCAGCCAGTTGACTTCTGATGTGTTTGGTGTTCCGATGAGAATTGAACGTACGGGAGCATATACTTATAAGGCGAATTATTATTCGCAGAAAGCAGGGACGGAGATTTATTTTATTCCTCAAAAGGCAGATATTTATCCGATTTGCTTTGGTAGAGACCCCAATAATCTTAATAAATTAGTCTCTGATCCGACTATTGCTGAACCGATAGTCCTTGAACAGGCTAATGTATATTATGAAATAACTTTCAATATATCAGATAACTCATATTCAATGAGTACTTATTCGATTGAACAGGCGATTGATCCTGCGCCGCATGAATTTGGCTCAATTTCTTTAGATACGTGGAATAATGGTGGTTCATGGCTCCAAGAGTTTTATTTTGGTTATATGACAGATGCTCCTAAGAATATCCAGAGATTTGAGCAAGATAACATTAATCCTCATTTATTTTATCTTAAATCATTGTCACTTAAGGCAAATACGCAGATGAATTTTATAATTCATAATTGGCACCATGATAACTGGTGGGATTATTGTGCATGGTATGTTGATAAATCGGAAGGAGCAGATGCCGTTTATGACCCTGAAGTTTTCGGATATTTTAGTGATGAAAATGCGGTGCATGTAAATCCGGCTTGGCAAGGGACTATGTTGACCAGACAAAATAAAGACTGGGCAAAGCCAACGGTAAAGACAGCCGGAGATTATAAACTTATATTTGACGCTCATCTCGGAAGGGTTAAGTTGATTCCTGTTGATAACAAGTAACATTAAATTTAATATGAAAAAGCAGATATTATTATTGTGTCTCGCATTAATAAGCTTATGTGGCTATGCGCAGAACATTACTGTAAAAGGCGTTGTGACTTCGGCTGCGGATAAGGAGCCGATGATCGGTTTGACAGCCTTGATAAAGGGTACGACAAACGGTACCGTGACCGATTTGGACGGTAACTATACATTGAATAATGTGCCTAAGGACGCAATTGTGGTTTTCTCCATGATTGGATATAAAACACAGGAAATTAAAGTGAACGGACGTACTACAATTAATGTAGTGATGCAAGATGATACGCAAGCATTGGATGAAGTTGTAGTCATCGGTTATGGTGCAGTGAAGAAGGGTGACTTAACCAGTTCCATTGCAGCTATCAAAGGTGACGAACTAAAAACGTTGAGTTCCGGTAATGCAATGAACTCTTTACAGGGGAAAATCAATGGCGTACAAATATCAAGTGCAGGTGGTCCCGGTACAGTTCCCCGCGTCATTATTCGCGGTGTGTCTACAGTCAATGGATCCAATCCGTTGTATGTAGTTGATGGAATGCCGGTAGGAGATAATATAAACTTCCTTGATCAGAATGATATTGAATCGATGCAGGTTTTGAAGGATGCTTCTGCTTCTGCTATTTATGGTACCCGTGGTTCGAATGGCGTTGTTTTGATTACCACGAAGAAAGGAACAAAGGGGGCAACCAAATTCACTTTCACAGCTTCAGCAGGTTTTCAAACATTAGAGAAACCTGATATGGCAAAAGCTTCCGAGTATGAATATGTATTGAAGTCAAGATACATTAATGATGGTAATGTGCCTATGTATGTGGGGTATAATGGCATTACTGATGCTGAAGGAACGGATTGGTGGGATGAGACGATGAGGAAAACGGCATTGATTCACAATTATAATTTAAGTTTCTCCGGTGGAACGGATAAACTTCTTTATTCGGCAAGTATTGGTTATTTCGGACAGGATTCTCAATATAAAATAGGAAATTGGCAAAAGTTTACAGCTCGTTTTAGTATGGAATATACTTTTAACAATATTGTAAAGGCCGGTATTGATTTTACTCCCAAGTATGAAAACTGGAAAGACACTCCCGACTTGATAGGATCTATCATGGCTATGGACCCTACTACTCCGGTGATGCGTCCTGAAAGTGAATGGACGGATAATGAATATGATAATTATTCCCGTTCTCATAACAGCCAAGTATGGAATCCGGTAGCTAATATGGCACGTATGGCGAAGAATACGGATGAATATGGCTTGTTGGCTACTCCGTTTATCAATATAGAACCGATTAAAGGGTTGATCTTTCGTTCACAATTGGGATTGAATGCTCGTTTCCGTTTATATGATGAATTTACTCCGACATTTGATATTGATAATTTGGAGCGTGCGGAAACCAGCGTGGCAAAAAGGGAAATGAAGAATTGGATAGACTGGAACTGGACAAATACGTTGACATGGATAAAGTCGTTCAATCAGAAACATAATCTGAATATAATGGCAGGTTATACTATGGAGCGTTTCCAACACTATTGGCTGACAGGCTCACGTGACGGAATTCCTACGAATGACGAACTTCTGCAATATGTCAGTGCAGGTACAAAGAATCAGCAGGCTTCCGGAACTAATTCCTACTCTTCATTGATTTCTTATCTGGGACGTGTGATGTACAATTACAACGATCGTTATTACCTTACAGCCTCTGTACGTGTGGATGGTTCTTCTAAATTCGTAAAAGGGAATAAGTATGCAACTTTCCCGGCTGTATCCGGAGCGTGGCGTGTTACTGGTGAAGAGTTTATGAAAGACCAGCATATTTTTGACAATCTGAAAATCCGTGCTGGTTGGGGACGGGTAGGTAATCAGTCTATTGATGATTCGGCTTATGCTTCTACAGTCGGTACAACTGATTATGTGTTCGGTCAGGAAGGTAATCGCGAGATAGGTACAAGTGTAACTGCTATCGGAAATACGAAAGTACAATGGGAAACAGTAGAAGACTTCGGAATCGGAGTGGATATGGGTTTTCTGAATAATCGCTTGACGGTAACGGCAGACTGGTTTCAAAAGAAGTCACATGATATGTTGATGAAGCGTGATAACCTGTTGATATTGGGTTATCCGATGTGGAACGGACAGATGTGGGAGAATATTGGCAGTATGAAAGCTACCGGTTGGGAATTGTCTATCGGTTGGGAAGACCGTCAAGGAGATTTTACTTATGGTGTCGGTTTGAATTTATCTTCTGTAAAGAACAAGGCCGAAAAACTGATGGGACAACCTCTTTATACGGGTGGATTTAATGGTGATTATATTATTCGTAACGAAGAAGGCGGAGAAATCAGCCGCTTCTATGGATATGTTGTAGATGGGATCTTTCAGAATCAGACGGAGGTCAATGCGCATACCGATGAACATGGAAAAATAATTCAGCCTAATGCCGTACCGGGTGATTTCCGTTTCAGGGATCTTAACCATGACGGTGAGCTGGATGATAAAGATAAAACTTATATTGGTTCTGCTTTCCCTGATCTGATGGTAGGTCTGAATGCTCATCTTTCTTACAAGAACATTGATTTCCTGGCTAATTTTTATGGTACTTTTGGAAATGATATATTCAACACTACGTTAGGACGTTATTCCGGTGCCGGAGGAGAGAATGTATATGCGGGAACTTATAATAAAGTTTGGCACGGAGAGGGAACGAGTAATTTCTTACCTCGTTTGTCTGTGAATGATTCGAATATGAACTACAAGCGTCCGTCTAGTTTCTTTGTTGAAGATGGTTCTTATATGCGTTGTAAACTTTTGCAGATAGGCTACACCCTGCCCAAGAATTGGACGAAGGGATTCAGCTTGAGGTTATCATTCTCCGCACAGAATCCGTTTACAATTACAAAATACTCCGGTATGGATCCAGAAACCGCCTCATTAGGAACGAAAGGTAATGTGACGGAATCCGGTATCGACTGGGCAGGTTATCCGAATCCTCGTACTTATCTGTTCGGACTGAATCTAAATTTCTAATTTAATATATAAACTAGTAAAGACCATGAAGAAATATATATTAGGGCTTTCCATAGCCGCTTTTACAATCTCACTATCCGGCTGTGCCGATTTTTTGGAAGAACCGGTTAGGGCACAACAGAACCTGGATGACTACTTCAAAAGTGAAGATGAATGTAAACAGCAGATTACAGGATGTTATCAGTCTGTCTTTTTTGATGACTGGTGGCAGATACAGAAATTTTATATAGCAAGTGATATGTGTACGGATGATATGTGGATGGGAAACACAACGCAGGATCCCGGAGAATACCGTGACCTTGCCCATTACACCGGAAATACATATAATGCAGGAAATGCCTGTCAGAACTTTTGGCAATATCGTTATAAAGGTATTCTAAGAAGTAATGTTGCGATAGAGCAGATTCCAAAAGTCGTTTTCGAGAATGAAAGTTTGAAAAAAAGATATATTGCGGAGGCTAAATTCCTGAGAGCATTTCATTACTTCGAATTGGTAAGAAACTTTGGAGGTGTACCTTTGGTACTGGGATTGAAATTGCCGAGTGAAATAACGGGCATCAAACGTGCAACTGTAGAAGATACTTATGCGCAGATAGAAAAAGATCTGTTGGAAGCTATTCCTGACTTGCCGAAGCGGAGTGAATACGACGCTATGGATTTAGGCCGTGCTACAAAAGGGGCAGCGCAAGGGTATCTGGCGAAAGCTTATCTGTATCAGGGAAAATATACGGAAGCAGAGCCATTATTACAGGAAATTACTTGCAGAGGCGAGTTTGCTGGTGGCAGAGAAGAATATGAATTGTTGAGCGATTTTGGACAAGTATGGGATATAAACCAAAGAAATAGTACCGAATCATTGTTTGAGGTCCAGACTAATAGTGATGTGTCTTATAATTTGGGTATACGTATTCCTATTGTTTGTGGCTCGCGTGATGATAGTGGTTGGGCATGGGGACTTCCGACAAGCAATTTAGAGAGAGCTTTTCAAGAGGAAAAACCTGTGCGAGAGACACCGGAGGAACAACTTAATGAAGATTACCGTTTGAGATGGACGATTATTAAGAATGGCGCGACAAAGGTTTATGGCGATGCGAATGCTAAAAATCCTTATGTAATATCTCCGAATGATCATAAGTCTCCCCGTGTTTCACGTAAATTATATATACCTGTGGAAAAACGGCCTACTCCCTATGATGCACCTCATATTCCTTTGAATTATCGTTTGTTGCGTTATGCCGATGTATTGTTGATGTATGCGGAAGTGGAGAACGAACTGGGACATGATGATGAGGCTAAATGGGCTTTGAATAAAGTTAGGGATCGTGTATATTTAGCTCCGTCGACGGCTACCGGTACTGAACTTCGCAACGCTATTCGTAAAGAGCGCCGCTTGGAACTGGCGTTGGAAAATAACCGTTTGTATGATTTGCGCCGTTGGAAAGATGATAATGGTAAATCGGCTATTTGTAATGTTATGGGACCGAATGGTACATTTGTTGCCTATAATAAGATTGGTTATGATTCGGATGAAAGTAGTAACCAAAAAGAGAATAGTAATAAAGGTGTCAATTTCAAGGAGGGCAGAGATGAACTTTTCCCCTTGCCTCCAACGGAAATAACCTTGTCGGGTGGAAGCATTGAGCAAAATCCCGGATACTAAATCAATTCAATTTCAGTATAATAAAGACACAATGTTATGAAAAATAAATATATCCTTTTAGGACTTTCGTACTTGGCTGCTCTGTGTTCATGCAGTGACGACAAGGCTTTTGAACCAGATTATCTTCCGAAGATAACTTCGGACCATGCGATGACATCAACGGTAAATGTTGCCGGCAAACATCAGGTTATTGATGGATTTGCTTCTTCTGACGCTTGGACGATGGATTATATCGGTAAATATTGGAGTAATAATGCTAAGGAAGGCATTGCTAAACTTCTTTTCTCTCAAAAGGTAGAAAGGGGAAACCCGGAAGGTATTGGTCTTTCCATGTGGCGCGTAAATTTAGGTGGTGGTACTGCCGAGCAGGGCGAAGCTAGCGGAATTACAGATAAGACTCGAAGAGTGGAATGTTTCCTGACGCAGAATGGTACGTATGATTGGAATAAATCTAGTGGGCAGCAGTACTTTATGCAGAAAGCGAAAGAATATGGTTGTAATAATTTCGTATTGTTTAGTAATACTCCTCCCGTACAGTTTACTGTCAACGGTAAAGGGTCAGGTGATTGGTGGAACAATAATTTAAGAGAAGATTGTTTTGATGATTTTGCTGATTTCTTGGCCACTGTGGCTAAACATTTCTCTGATAATGGATACAATATCTCATATATAAGTCCATTGAACGAACCACAGTATTCATGGGGAGGAGATGGTCAGGAGGGATGTTCTTGGCAACATGTACATGTGGCAAAGATGGCTAGAGCGTTGAATGAGAGTCTGAAGACAAAAGGGCCTGAAAATACGATGATGTTATTGGCGGAAGCTGCCAAGGTTCCTTATCTTTATACTACTGATGACAGTTGGGCAGATCGCGCGAATGTTATTCCAACTTATTTTAAGTCAGATTCAGAACATTATCTTGGCGACTTGGAACGTATGCCTAAGTTGATTTGCGCTCATAGTTATTGGTGGGATAAAACATGGGATGTGTTGTTTGATTCACGCACGAAAGCCCGTGCTGAGGCGGATAAATATGGGTTGAAACTTTATCAGACGGAATGGAGTATGTTGGGCGAAGGATATGAAGATTACGAAAATTATGATCAAGCAACTTATATGGATTTGGCTTTAAGTATGGCTAAAGTGCTGCACCATGATTTGGTAACGGCAAGTATGAATTCTTGGGCATATTGGACAACAGCCTCACAGGAAGTTTATAGCCAGAAAAGCCGTTTTTACATGATTCGTTTGATTCCGACCGGAGGAGATTATGGTAATATTGCTGATGGTGGAACTTATGAGTCTAGCAAGAACCTGTGGGTGTTGGGTAATTATAGTCTTTTCGTTCGTCCGGGGTATCATCGGGTAGATTTGAATATCCCTGAAGGAGATAAAAAATTCTTTGGTTCTGCTTATATCTCTCCTGAGGAAGATAAGTTGGTAGTGGTATATACTAACATAAATAATGAATCTATACAAATGGAAACATCTATCGAAGGATTGAATAAACAAGTGGTTTCCATGAGACAATATGTAACATCAAGTACGAGTAATTTGAATGAGGTAGATGAATATTTGAAAGGATATATTCCGGCTAAATCGGTTGTCACAATGGTTTACGATTTGAAATAGAACGGATAATATTTTCAATAGGTATATTGTAAAAAATGAAAAGTAAAGTGTTCTTGGCCTCTTTAGGCTTCTTCTACATGAGTATGGCAGGCGGGTGTTCCCAAC
>ENA-OPWD01002171-OPWD01002171.1-human-gut-metagenome-genome-assembly--contig:-NODE-2171-length-11945-cov-2.002860_pt1 | contig 11945 bp, 9 predicted proteins | sample MGYA00241502_ERZ501996 | MGnify/ENA primary metagenome ERZ501996 (study PRJEB25962, sample SAMEA2042011) | human gut metagenome | biome: human gut; feature: human-associated habitat; material: faeces... | reverse complement strand
ACATTTGCATCATTTTCAATTAAATCTTTTTCTGTATTATTTGTATTATTTTCGTATTTATTGTTGTAATAGAATAGAAAATGCGCAAGCAGCAGAAAGGAGGCAAAAGGAAGAAACAAAGCGAGAAATAGTTTGATAAAGCGAGGTTTCATCTTAATGTTTCCTTTCTTTTTTGTGGTAGACAAAGCAGCCGGTCGAAATCAGAACTAACACAATGGCACCTATAATTACAAGATGAGGCACGCGATTTCTTTTGACCGGAAGATTTTGTTTGGCAGAGCCGGGTGGCTTGTAAACGCCGGTTTTGTCAATGGTGCGCGTTTTGTTCTCCTGCTTCCATGTGAGCCGGCTGTTTGGAATATTCGTCAAAATTTTACCTGCGGCACGCACTGCAACGGTCACCTCTTTGCCGGAACCGGGAACGATGCTTACCATCAGTACTTCATTGTCTTTGAGATTCAGTGACAGAAGATATTCTGTCGGAATTTCAAGCGTAATATTATCATAAGTAAACGGAACATAGTTTGGATTTGATTCCGCAATCAGACGAAGTCGTTTTCCGGATAGAGAAATACGGTTTGAGCCAACCTGCTCTACTGTCTTTTTCTCACTGGCATGGGAAGTGGTGGCACTGTCTGCCGTATCTTTTTTCATTGATGTAGTTGTGTTGGTATTTGAATCGGATTCTTCTGTACTGCTTGTAATGCCGGTAATCATTCCCTCTGATTTTTGGGCAGAGGAAGAATTCTTCTTTTTTTTCGCGTGTGTTGTTTCTTTTTTGGGAATGGAAGAAACAACCGTCTTTTTGGAAGGAACAGACGTCGCCGGAATTATAATTGCTGCCGTGGCAGTCGGTTTTGGCGCAGATGTGTGGTTTGTAGTCTGCCCGCTGTCCGGTGTCGATACCGGTGAAGTGATTTCAAACGAGTCTTCGGAAGAAAAATCGCCGCCGTCACGGTCTCCCTCAATTGGTTTTGAACGAACGAGGGCGCCCTTCTGCTCCAGACAAAGAATATTGGAGGTAAGGTTTTCGTTTGTTAATTTTACATATAGATATCCGTCCTCTTCAAAAAAAGCGGACGATAACGTGACGCCATCCGGTGTTGGATTAAAGCTTTCTGATGACGTAATAGAGATCCAGTCAGCACTGTTTAACTGAGATTTGGTAAGGGCGGTTTTGGATTTTACATAGGCCCCTTCTATTGTGGAAAAATCCTTAAAATGATGCAAAAAACTCAGCGTTGTGTGGTGGAAAGATGTAAAGGTTGGAAAAATTTCGAACTTTTCCGGGTCAGAGATACAGACCGGAATCGTATAGGTTTCCGAATAGTTCTCTGACAGTTGGAACATTTCTTTGTCATATTGCAAAGTCATAGTCATTTCATAGATGCCTTCTTTTTGCACATCAACCGAGCGGGTGTCATAAGATGGTATCAGTTCCGTGCTCTCGTTTTCATTTTCACAGACGGCGTAGAGAGGGCAATCACTGTAAGCCTGAATGATCTCGTCAAAAGAATCGGAGCCAACCGGACACATGAGCGGAGCAGATAAAAGATCCAAGTCGTAAATTTCTGTAATGGTCAATTTGTCCTGTGTGGATGCCCACGCAAAAGAGACATTCCCCAAAAGTGAACTGAGAATGCCAAGAATTAGTAAATAAACAACCATTTTCAATCTGCGCATAAAAAATATCCTTTCCCGCTACTGATTCAACGAAAAATCCAAAAAAGTCTTTTTTGCCTGCGATAGATTCCGCCGGCTAATTGGTACTTCTTCTCCATTATTGAGAACGAAGTGATCTTTTTCTAATTCACTCACATGCTGTAAATTCACGATAACGCCTTTGGAACAAAGGAAAAACCGAGAATCACTAAGGAGTGGAGCGACTGTTTTTTGAAAATTAATGGTGGAAGACTGTTTTAGCACCTTTTTTTCTAAATGAACTTCTGTTTGGCGCATCACCGATGATAAATAGTACAAATCCGAATAAGGAATGTACAGCGGTGTCCGCTCTACCATAAGTGGAAGCTTCCTTGCTTTCCCACGAAATTTGCGTAAAAAGGGATTTAATGTATCTTCCAGCTTGTCGTAAGTAAGTGGCTTAAGCAAATAACGAAAAGCCCCTACTTCGTATCCTTCGAGTGCATATTCGCGGCTGGACGTTAAAAAAATAATTGTGCAGTCGCAGCCTGCTTCTAATAATTTGTGTGCCGCGTCCATACCGGTAATCTCATCCATGAAAATATCGAGAAAGACAAGGTCAAAGGAATGGTGGGAAAGCCCTGCCAAAAAAAGTTCACCCGACTGAAACGGGTAAATCGTAATACTGATTCCGCTTATATCGAAATAACGTATTAGCAATTCCTGTAGTAATTGGCGGTCGCTTTCTGAGTCATCTACAATTGCGATATTCATTGCTGCCTCCTATCATTTTGCGACATTTACCTATATAAAATTTTAACAAATTCATAAGGAAGGGTCAAGCAATTTTTCACCCTTTACCCACAATTCTGCAAGGTTTGTTGCAGGATTTAGAAAGAGTCGATACAATGAAGAAATGAGCAGAAAGGAGAAATTTTAAGATGGAGATAAAAAAATATCAAAAATGGACGGCGCTTGTGCTGGTTTTGTGTATGTTATTTTCAATGACCGGCTGCGCGGACGAAGAGAAAGAAGCGAAACAGAGTTTCAGTAAGGAGGATACTTGGGTTGTTTATTGGTATCTGTGTGGCAGCGATTTGGAGAGCAATTACGGTGCAGCAACAGCAGATCTAAATGAAATGATGCAGGTTAAGCTTCCGGAAAATGTAAAAGTGGTAATTCAGACGGGTGGTGCGTCAAAGTGGCAGAATGATCAGGTGAAAACCGATCGGATTCAGCGTTATGAGTACAGTGGAGATACACTTACTTTAAAAGATGAAACTGAGCAGGCAAGCATGGGTGACCCGGAGACGCTAAAGGGATTCCTCAATTATGCAGAGGAAAACTATCCGGCAGACCATAAGATGTTGTTGTTCTGGAATCATGGTGGTGGAAGTGTAAGCGGTGTATCTTTTGATGAAAATTATGAAATGGATTCGTTGGTATTAGACGAACTTTCTGCTGTTATGAAAGATGTCTACGGTGACAAAAAGCCGTTTGAGGTTGTTGGTTTTGATACCTGCCTGATGGCAACGGTAGATACAGCGAATGTGTTCCAGAATTATGCGTCCTACATGGTAGCGTCTGAGGAGACAGAACCGGGAAATGGATGGCTGTACAGCGGATGGCTTTCTAAACTTGCAAAAAATCCGGCTATGAACGGTGCCGAACTTGGTAAAGAAATCTGCGACAGTTTTAAACAAGGTTGTAAACAAGCAGGAACAGATGCGGAAATTACACTTTCCGTAACCGATTTGTCCAAGACACCGGCAATAATTGAAGCCTTGCAGAATATGGGTAAGGTCGTTTTGAAAAAAGCAGAAAAAGATTCTTCTGTATGCGCGGAATTTGCCAGAAGTGCCACGAAGGCAGAAAATTATGGTGGTAACAATGATAAAGAAGGATACACAAACATGGTTGACTTAGGGCATTTGGCACAGAATGCAGAAGGGCTGATTGGTGAGAGCAAAGCGCAGATTGAAAAAGCACTTTCCGATGCGATTGTTTATAAAATAAACGGAGACTACCGCCGTCATGCAAGTGGACTTTCGGTTTATTATTCCTATGACGGTGACCAGGAATCAGCAGCCCGTTACCAGCAGATTGCCGCAGAGAATATTTATTCTTCCTTTGTCAATTATTCCATCGGTGCCAATATATCCGATGAGGCATTGAGTGAAAGTGGTGTCGGCGAAGTACAGGAAGTAAGCGGATTTGACGGTGACCTTGAGATGTCAATTAATGAAAATGATTACATCCAGTTGAATATTGACCCGTCAAAATTAGATAGTATTCAAAGCATTGCTTTCAATTTTGCTTATATCAGTGACGACGGAAAAGCAATTGTCTTTTTGGGAAAAGATAACGACTTAGAGTGCGACTGGGAAAAAGGTGTATTCCAGGATAACTTCCGCGGTGTCTGGGGCTCCATCAATGACAGAGAATGTTACATGGAGTTAGTTTATGAGGGCGATGATTATAATTTGTATACGGTTCCGATTAAATTAAATGGAGAAGACAGCTATTTGAGTGTCGCCTATGATTATGAGGCAAAAGACTTCTATATTCTTGGTGCAACTTCCGGTGTGGATGAATCCGGACAGGCGGGAAAAGATATGCGGCCATTGGAGAAGGGCGATAAAGTAGCTATTGTCTATTACGCACAGAGCATGGAAGGAAATAATGAGGTTCAGGAAATGCCAGACGATGAATTTACATGGAAGGAAAGTTATGAATTCAAAGAAAAAGATTTGCCGGATGGAAAATATGCCTTTACTTATGAAGTAACGGATATTACCGGTAAGAGCACGATGTCGGACGTTGCCTTCCTGAATTTGAAAAATGGCGAGATTAAGCCGGAGTTATAAAAGAAATTTATAAAAAATGCAGAGACTTTACCGTTTCTGCATTTTTTTTACCGTTTTGACAGAAAGCGTAGGATTTATCCGCAAAGTATGATATTTTGGGAGCACGGAATCTTTTGAGGAGGGGTTTTATGCGAATTTATTTATGTGATGAATCCGCAAAAGAGCGGTCAGCGATAAAAAAGTGCGTAGATAAATATCTGCGTGGCAATTATCAGGTAAGCATAAAGGAATTCAGCTCGGTCGAAAATATGTTATCCGAACTTCCGATAAACAAACCGAGTCTTATGATTGTGAACCTTCCGGAGCAAAAGATAAAAGACCCTGTGATTGTACAAAAACTTCAGGGGAGAAAGAGTAATCAGAAGATGATTATGACAGCAGCATCTGAATGCTATGCAATGGATGCCTTTTCCGTATATGCCGATGGCTTTTTGATAAAGCCGTTTGTGCAGCAGCAGGTTGATTGTGCGCTGGACCGTTTTCGGAATATGTTTTATCAAATGAAAAAAAACATATCATTTATGGTAGACCGCACAATGAAAAGATTTTGCTTAGACGAAATCATTTACATGGAAACATGTGGGCATGCGACGATGATACATACGCTGCATGGGGATTTTCGGACAAATTGTTCGCTCACGAGGGCAAAAGAAAAAATGCCGGATGGCGGTGATTTTGTTACCTGCGGGAAAAGTTATTACATCAATGCGGGCTATATTAAAGATGTTACCAAAACAGAAATTATTTTACGGGGAGGTGAACAAATCTTTATTCCGATACGATTACAAAAGGAATTATGCTTGTTGTGGCAAATGAAAGTAAATAACAATATTTTATAAAAAAATTAAAATTTGGAGGATTTAGAAAATGAAAAAGATTGTATCAGCAGTATTAGTATTTGTAATGATGTTAAGTTTAGCAGGATGTGGTATTTCTTATGACGACATCAAAGGTGATTGGACAGCAAAGACAATCAATGGTATGACAATTGATGAATATGCAGCATCCCTTGGCGTTGATCCTAGTCAGGCAACTGTAAATGTAAATATTACAGAAGATGATAAAATGACAATGGTAACTGCAAACGGTGAGACAAAATTTGATTATGAGAGACGTTCTGACGGAATTGAAGTTAAAATGGAAGGTAAAGATGAAATTTACATGTCCATGGCATATGACAAAGACAAGAAGACGCTCACATACAAATTAGATTTGGGAAATGGACAGACAATGGAAGTTGTTTTGGAAAAGGGAAAAGCTGATATGACACCTGTTCAGCAGGACGCTCAGACTCAGACTGACGGAGCTGTTGAAGAAGGAGCTACTGAAGCTGCACAGTAAGGAATATGATGAAAAAATGGGACAAATGGATAACGTTAGCACCAATTGCTTTGGTGCTTGCGTTTCTGCCCCTTGTTGTAGGCAGGATAAACAGTAAAACATACACAGAGAATGAACCGTGGCTTCCCGCAAATGCGGTTGAGTCAGATTTCTTTTTGTATGGTAAATTGTTTGTCCTGTTTTTTTGCTGCCTTTTTATGATTGTGATTTTGGCTCGTATGCGCTTTTGGCGGCAGATTCACGAGATGCCAAAATATCTTCTTCTACCTATATTATATGGTGGTTTTGCAATGGCATCTTCTCTGCATGCAAATCATCCTTTTCTGAGTGTGCGGGGGATGACCGGCAATATGCAGGGGCTTTTCGTAATACTTTCGTATCTGGTTGTGTTCTTTTACAGTTTTTTTGGGGTGAAAAAAACAGAAAATATTTCCATACTGATAAAAATACTTGGCGTCTCAATTGGAATCCTTGGCGTGATTGGTATTTCGCAGTTCTTTGGATTTGATTTATTGTCAATGGGCTTTGTGAAAGAGTTTCTAGGTGGGAGAAAGGCGAGAGTTTCACATTTTATATATTTAACTTTGTACCATTGGAACTATGTGGGGAGCTATGTATCGCTTCTTCTGCCGGTGACGGTGGCAATGATTGTTTATTTTCACGAGGCAGGGAAAAAGCGGGAGAGAACCTTTTGGTTCGTGCTTTTTTATCTGCTAATCTTCTGCCTTTTTGGTTCACAGTCGCGGACCGGCACGCTTGCGGTACTGGTTTCGTTTTGTATTGGCGGTAAAATATCGGAACAAAGTCTGTCAGTACAAAAGGACAATTCTCTGCGTCTTGGTTTCTGTGCTTGCAATTTTATTTTTCTGCAACTGGTACATCACAGGGGATATTTTTGGAAAATGGCAGCAGGTTCGCTTTTCTACCAAAGGAAGTAAAAAGTTATCTTATATTGAAACGAAGGATAACCATGTGAAAATCCGCTATAAAAAGAAAAATTATTCTTTTGTCATAGAGGGAAGCGGTGAAAATATCACGCTTAAAAAGACACCGGATAGAAAGTGGAAAGCATTTTCATTTGAAAAGAAAGCATTTGCGGACGGTGAAAAGACCGTTTATGGCTATGAAATGAAGTACAAAAAGAGTGTCTGGCGGTTTACCAATCAGCGTGGGGATGGGAAGTATTATTATCTCAATGCAAACGGAAAATGGGATTTGTGTATTCACGCCGAAACGGCACTGCCATCGTGGATGAATGAGGTGGCATCGCTTCGTGGTTTTGTGTGGTCAAGAACGATACCGCTGTTAAAAGATTATGTGCTGCTTGGCGCGGGGCCCGACCAGTTTGGTTTTGTGTTCCCGCATAATGATTATGTTGCCAGATATCAGTATGATTTGTTGACAACTTATTATAAGAAGCCACATAATTATTATCTTCAGATGGGAATTGAGACAGGGTGCCTCTCGCTTGTTCTGATGCTTGCATTTTTTGTGATTTTTTTAAAGCGTGGCTTTGCGGCGGCCAAAGGAAAGTGCCATACGCAAAAAGAGTATTTTATACGGGCAATTTTGATTTCTGTATTAGGATATCTCTTTGCCGGGATGTTTAATGATTCTATGGTAGTAACAGCGCCTGTGTTCTGGTGTCTGTTAGGACTGGGAGCGGGTGGAATGGGTGATAGAGTTAGGAATACAATAAGCTAGACTTACCTAAAAAAGGAAAAACCACAAACCAGCGAGAAACATAATTCGTAAAGCGAATTCTCTGTTTCGAGTCGGTTTGCAGTTTTTCCTTTTTTATCGTAAGAATAGCCTTATTATTTACCCTCTCAATGCCTCATCAATTGCCTTAGCGGCAGCTTTTCCTGCACCCATGGCAAGGATTACGGTTGCGGCACCTGTTACGGCGTCACCACCGGCGTATACATTATCACGGGTTGTTAAACCGGATTCATCCTTTGTGATTAAGCATCCGCGGTTATTTGCTTCCAGACCAGGAGTTGTGGAGCGAATCAATGGGTTTGGACTTGTACCAATGGACATGATTACGCTGTCAACATCAAGAACAAATTCGCTGTCAGGTTTTTCAACCGGACGACGGCGTCCGCTTTCATCCGGTTCGCCAAGTTCCATCTCAACACATTTCATGCCACATACAATACCCTCGTCATTGCCAAGGATTTCAACCGGGTTATTTAATGTCTTAAAGATGATTCCCTCTTCTTCTGCATGCTCAACTTCTTCTTTACGGGCAGGAAGTTCTTCCATACCACGGCGGTATACAATGTAAACTTCTTCTGCACCAAGACGTTTTGCACTGCGGGCTGCATCCATAGCTACGTTACCGCCACCGACAACAGCAACTTTCTTTGCGTGCTGGATTGGTGTTTTGCTTCCGTCGCGGTAAGCTTTCATTAAGTTAATACGAGTCAGGAATTCGTTTGCAGAATAAACACCTTTCAAACTTTCACCTGGGATGTTCATAAAACGAGGAAGTCCTGCACCGGAACCAACGAAGATTGCTTCGTTACCCATTTCGAAAATTTCATCGATGGTTAATACTTTACCAATTACCATATTGGTTTCTACATCAACACCGATTGCTTTTAAGTTATCAATTTCCTTCTGCACAATTGCTTTTGGAAGACGGAATTCCGGAATACCATAAACCAAAACGCCGCCGGCAAGGTGAAGTGCTTCAAAAATTGTTACTTTGTATCCTAATTTAGCCAAATCACCGGCAACGGTAAGACCACTTGGGCCGGCACCGATAACAGCAACTTTGTGACCGTTTGGCTCCGGTTTAACCGGTGCGTCTGTGCAGTGCTCTCTGTGGTAGTCAGCAACGAAACGCTCCAATCGTCCGATACCAACCGGCTCGCCTTTGATGCCGCGGACACATTTGCCTTCGCACTGATTTTCCTGTGGGCATACACGGCCGCAGACAGCAGGAAGGGAAGTGGATTCTGAAAGAATCGCAAAAGCACCTTCAATATCTTCATTTGCTACGCGCTCAATAAATGCCGGAATGTTAATCTGAACCGGGCAGGCGCTGACGCAAGGTTTGTTTTTACAGTTTAAGCAGCGACGAGCTTCGTTTACTGCCATATCATAGGTGTAGCCAAGAGCTACTTCGTCAAAGTTTTTATTACGGACATCCGGGTCTTGTACCGGCATTGGGCATTTATTCATATCCATATTTCTCTCTGCCATGATTAATTTTCCCCTTTCTTGAGTAGATTGCAATATTCATCGCGGGCGTGTGTCTCAAATTCTTTGTACATCGTTCCACGGTGCATTGCTTCATCGAAATCAACGAGGTGTCCATCGAAATCCGGACCGTCTACGCAGGCAAATTTGGTTTCGCCGCCAACTGTCAGACGACAGCCGCCGCACATACCGGTTCCGTCAATCATAATCGGGTTCATGCTGACGACGGTTTTGATGTCATATTTTTTTGTTGTCAGGCATACGAATTTCATCATAATCAATGGTCCGATGGCAATGACTTCATCGTATTCATTTCCATCCTGAATTAATTTTTCCAATGCGTCTGTTACCAGACCTTTTTCGCCATAACTTCCGTCATCGGTCATCATGACAAGCTTGTCACTGGCTGCTTTGAATTCGTCCTCAAGAATTACTAAGTCCTGATTACGGAATCCAACGATGGCGTGAACTTCAGCACCCATCTGATGCAGTTTCTTTGTAATCGGATAAGCAATGGCACAGCCAACACCACCGCCGACAACTGCTACTTTTTTCAATCCCTCTGTGTGGGTAGGAACACCAAGCGGACCTACAAAGTCGTGAATGTATTCACCTTCTTTTAAGGTGTCTAATTCCATTGTACCGGCACCAACAATTTGATAAATAATGGTGACCGTTCCTGCCTCGCGGTCAAAATCCGCGATTGTCAAAGGAATTCTCTCGCTATCTTCTTTTGCGCGGAAGATAATAAACTGTCCCGGCTCTGCCTTTTTTGCAATCAAAGGAGCCTCTACTGTGATTTTACTGACAGTAGGATTCAGGGACTTTTTTTCAACAATTTTGAACATAAACAAAATCCTCCATTCATCTGTGTACATAAGTCAACACAATTCTATCATATTATAAGGGTAAATTCAAACGGATTCTTCTGGAAGTGTAAAAAATATATTAAATATCACGATTTTACGTTGTTTTTCTTGACAATAGGGAAAGCGTGATGTATTGTTTACAATATGATGTGGTTTTGAAAACTACATGGAACATAAAAATAATTTGCAGGATATGATATAGGAGGAACGCAAATGGCACTTTCAAAAGGCGATATTGCAGCACCATTTATTCAGGTTAAGGAAGATGAAAACGGTGTTTTGCAGGATATTAAATTTGTAAATGATGATAATTTTAACTTTGCCTATGATGTAGTAGACAAGATGGCAAAGAAAGCTCCGGACAAAGTAGCGATGCTTCATATTTCAAAGGATGGAAAGGAACGCTCCTTTACCTTTTATGATATGGCACGCTATTCTTCTAAGGTAGCAAACTATCTTCAGTTTTTAGGAATTAAAAAAGGCGACCGCGTAATGCTCGTTTTAAAACGCCACTACCAGTTCTGGTTTGCGATTTTGGCACTGCACAAGATTGGTGCAGTAGCAATTCCGGCAACAAATCTTTTGCTGAAATCCGATTTTGAATACCGTTTTAAAGCCGGTAATGTAGATGCGATTCTTTGTACGGCAGACGGTCCGGTTTCCCGTGAGGTTGATAAAGCGTGCCGCAGTTACAAAAATCTGAAAGTAAAAATCATGGTTGGTGCCAGCCGCAAAGGATGGCGCAGTTTTAACAAGGAAGTAAAATATTTTTCAAGTCATTTCCGCAGACCACATGGTGAGAATGCAATCCATGGTGATGACCCATCGATTATGTTCTTTACTTCTGGTACGACTTCGTATCCGAAAATTACAACCCATAACTTTAAGTATCCTTTGGGACACTATGTGACAGCGAAATACTGGCATCAGGTTGACCCGGATGGCATCCATTTTGCTATTTCCGATACCGGCTGGGGAAAAGCTTTGTGGGGTAAAATTTATGGTCAGTGGTTGTGCGAAGCATGTATTTTCACCTATGATTTTGATAATTTCGATGCAAAAGAAATTCTTCATATGATTGAGAAATACAAAATTACAACATTCTGTGCACCGCCAACGGTTTACCGCGTAATGGTTCATTTGAAATTAGACCAGTACGATTTGTCTTCTTTGCAGAATGTAACAACAGCAGGCGAGGCATTGAATCCTGAAATCTTTGAGAAGTTTAAGGCAAAAACCGGACTTACTCTGATGGAGGGATTTGGACAGACCGAGACAACATTAACAATTGGTAACCTCGTTGGTACAACACCAAAACCGGGTTCCATGGGTGTGCCGACACCACAGTATGATGTACAGATTATGCTGCCGGATGGAACACTTGCCGGTCCGGAAGAAGAGGGCGAAATTGTTATCTGCACAGAAGATGGTGCACCAAATGGTTTGTTTATGGAATATTACGGCGATGAAGAAAAAACACAGAATGCATGGCATGATGGTTATTATCACACAGGTGATACCGCTTACTTTGATGAGGACGGTTATCTGTGGTATGTCGGACGTACCGATGATGTAATTAAATCCAGCGGCTACCGTATCGGACCATTTGAAATTGAGAATGAAATTATGAAACTTCCATACGTTTTGGAGTGTGCTGTTACTTCCGTGCCGGACCCAATCCGCGGTCAGGCAATCAAGGCAAGTATCGTTCTTGCCAACGGTGAAGAGGGAACGGATAAACTGCGGAGTGAGATTATGAAATCCTTGAAAAAGAATATTGCGTCATATAAATGGCCAAAAATACTTGACTTTACGAAGGAATTGCCTAAAACTATAAGTGGTAAGATTCGTAGAAAAGAAATCAAGGAGAATGACTGGAATGAAAATGAAGACAACGAATAGTCGGCTTGTCATCACCGGAATGGGTGCTGTGACGCCGATTGGAATTGGCGTAGAGAATTATTGGAAAAATCTTGTGGCCGGAAAATGTGGTGTGGAAGCGATTACCCGCTTTGAC
>ENA-OPWD01002162-OPWD01002162.1-human-gut-metagenome-genome-assembly--contig:-NODE-2162-length-12012-cov-3.485239_pt1 | contig 12012 bp, 10 predicted proteins | sample MGYA00241502_ERZ501996 | MGnify/ENA primary metagenome ERZ501996 (study PRJEB25962, sample SAMEA2042011) | human gut metagenome | biome: human gut; feature: human-associated habitat; material: faeces... | reverse complement strand
TGGTACACTGTAATCAAAAATGCTATTTTAAAATTCACAAAAAATTAACTATATTAATAAAAAAGCAAACAAAATTAAAATAATTAATTTTCAACTTTAGAAAGTTAAAAAAACAAAGAAAATACATTGACATTTTTTTGCGACTTTTTATAATGGGTCACATAAGACAAAGGCGTCGTACAGAGATTTTTGTACGCGCCTTTTTCTTTTACTGAAAAATATTTTAGGACAAAGGAGAAACGAGATGGAAGTAAAAGGTATTAGACATGAGGCATTTAATTGTGAAAAGTATGTATCAGGTAAGAGCATGGAAGATGTAATGGCTGACTATGGTCTTACAAGTGTTGTAAAGTTAGGTTCAAATGAAAATATGTATGGACCATATGATATTGCACTTAATGCAATGGGAGAGGAAGTTAAAAAGCTTAATATATATCCAGAAAAGAATTATATAAAATTAAAAAAAGTTGTAGGAGAGAAATTTGGTGTTGACGGTGATTGGGTAATCCTTGGACATGGTGCAGGAAATGTGCTTGATGAAGTTGCAAAGACATTATTAGAAGATGGAGATGAAGTATTAGTACCACAGCAGTCATACAGATTGTATCGTGAAATTTCAAAAATTATGGGTGCTAAAGTAATTGAAGTACCATTAAATGATAACTACACAATGGAATTAAAAGATTTTAAGGAAAAACTTACAGATAAAACAAAAATCGTATGGATTTGTAATCCAAACAACCCAACAGGTTCAGTAATTGACAAAGATACATTTGATGATTTCGTAGAGGCGCTTCCTGAAAAATGTTGGTTAGTAATTGATGAAGCATATGCTGATTTTGCCAATCCTGATGATTTACCTGATGTAATGAAATATATTAAAGCAGGTAAGCAGGTAATTAACATTAGAACATTTTCAAAATATTATGGTTTAGCAGGTGGACGTATTGGTTACCTTGTAGCAAATCCTGAATTTGTAAACTGGTATGACACAGTAAGCGAACCATTTAATGCTAACAGAATTGGTCTTGCCGGAGCAGTTGCATTAATGAGCGAAGAAGGACAGGCTGAATGTAAAAAATATGGCGATAAGATGATTGCTGACAGAGAAATGTTAAATGAAGAACTTACAAAATTAGGATGTGAATGTTTCCCATCACAGGCTAACTTCGTATTCTTCAGTACACCATATGATGCCGGTGAAATCGCAGAAATGTTATTAAGAGTTGGTGTTATTGTAAGACCTTGCGGTGGTTGGGGATACAACAAACATCTTAGAGTATCAATTGGTACAACAGAACAGAACAAGATTTTCCTTGAAGAATTTAAGAAAGTTCTTGAAACATTAAGCAAATAAAAATCCATATTAAACATAAGAAAATTGGAATTAGACTTACATTAAAAATTGAATTATCGTAGAAAAATTCAATCAACAAAAAACAGGAGAAAAATATGAAAGTAGCAATTTGTGATTATAAAGAACCTCTTAACAGAGACTTGGAAATTGAAAAATCAGTTTTTAAAAAATTCCTTGGAGAAGACACAGAAATTTCTCTTTATGTACATGAAGGTGATAATGAGAAATTTAAAGAAGCAATTAAAGATGTAGATGGAATACTTACATCATATTTGGAGTTTCCAAAAGAAATAATAAACAGCAATCCGAATTTAAAAGGAATTTCAATTCGTAGATGCGGATGCAGCACAAGAACAGGGAACAGCAGTAGCGGTTATCGGAGAATATTGTACACAGGAAGTTGCAGATCATTCAATAGCATTAATGCTTGCAGTTGCAAGAAAATTAAAACATTATGACAGAGAAATAGAATACAAACATGTATATGATTACAACTCAACATCAGGAATGATTAGACTTGAAGGTTCAACATTTGGAATTTTAGGTTTAGGAAAAATCGGAAAAGCAGTTGCCAGAAGAGCACAGGGATTTGGAATGAATGTTATAGCCTATAGTCCAAGTTGCAAACCGGAAGTAGCTGAAAGCTTAGGAGTAAAACTTGTAAGCAAAGAAGAATTATTTGAAACGTCCGATGTAATTAGTGTTCATATGAGACTTACACCTGAAAATGAAAATATGTTAAACCGTGAAGCCTTTGCAATGATGAAAAAGAAACCAATTATTGTGAATGTTTCAAGAGGAAGCATGATAGACGAAGAGGCTTTGCTTGAAGCTTTAGATAATGGTCAGGTTTTCGGCGCAGGACTTGATGTTTTGGTTGAAGAAACTAATGAAAATACATTAAAGTGTCCATTTGTTGGACGTGAAGATGTAGTATTAACACCACATACAGCATTTTATTCAGACTTTGCATTATATGAATGTCAGAGAATAGGTGCAGAAAACTTATGTTACATCTTAAGAGGTGAGCAGGACAAGGTATTTAGAATGGTTAACGATGTAGATGTTACAAAGTTTGCAAAATAAAGGAAAGGCATACGAAAGACAATGAAGAAACTAGAGATAAGAAAAGCATTGGAACAAATGGATAAAAAAGTATATTTCACAAGTCTGGCTATTGTTGTCTTAATGGTTTTGGCTTTAATCTTCATACCAAACACAGTAAAAATTGCAATCGAAAGTACATTTAATGTTTGCATAAACCACTTTGGTTGGATGTATATACTTGTAAGTGTTTTTTGTTTCGGACTTTTCTTTTATCTCTATTTTGGAAAATATGGCAACATAAAATTTGGAAATCCTGATGATAAACCAAGATTTTCAACGTTTAGCTGGGCAGCAATGATTTTTACATCAGGAGCAGGATCTAGTACAGTAATTCTTGGATTTGCAGAGCCAATATATTACCTAAAAAATACACCATTTCATATAAAGGCAATGTCAACGCAGGCTTATGAATATGCTCATATGTATGGACAGTTTCACTGGGGATTCAGTGCATGGGCTTTTTATATCCCGGCAGTTACCGCAATCGGATATATGTTATATGTAAGAAAAACAAGAGATGTAAAATTGTCAGGAACACTAACTCCAATATTTGGAGAAAAATTTAAAGATGGAATAATTGGAAAGATAATTGACATTGTAGTAGTTTTCGGAATTATTGCATCAATAACCACTTCATTAGGTTTGGGAGTTCCGGTAATGTCAAAACTTATTTCAAGCGTATTACATATAAAGGATGGCTTATCATTACAGATAGCTGTATATCTTATATGGTTTATGATTTTCGGTTGGAGCGTTTTTAGAGGACTTGAAAAAGGAATAAAGAAATTAACAGATGTAAATATGCTAATAATTTTCATATTCCTTGGAGTTGTAGGAGTGCTTGTTTCTATATCAAAAATTTTTGAAATGGAATTAAACAGCATAGGCTTATATCTTCAGAATCTTCCAAGAATGATATTTTATACAGACCCATTTGGCAATCAGAATTTTGTTCATGATTGGACAATGTTTTACTGGGGATGGTGGTTATCTTTCTTACCGATTATGGGAATTTTTATAGCCAAGGTTTCAAGAGGAAGAACATTAAAACAGGTTATTTTAGGACAAATGGTTTGGGGAAGTCTTGGATGTTGCACATTCCTTGGAATCCTTGGAGGATATTCATTATATCTTCAGAAAAACGGAATTGTAGACTTAGTTTCAATTCTTGAAAAAGAAGGTAATGAAGGAGTTGTTCTTGCAATAATGCAGACTTTACCTTTTAGCAAAATATTGATAGTACTTCTTGTAATACTTTGTTTTGTATTTCTGGCAACAACAATAGATTCAACAGCAATGGCACTTGGAACGGCGACGTCTAAAAACTTAGATTCTGAGGAAGATCCTCATTTGCTTAATCGTTTTAGCTGGGCAATAGCAATATTTGCCATAGCCATCGGATTGTCAACAGTTGGAGGATTAAAACTTATACAAAAGTTTGCCATAGTACTGGGATTTCCACTAATATTTATAGTTTTCTTAATATCATATTCGGCAATAAAAGCCATGAAAAAGGATTTTGGGAAGATGACAAAAGAAGAAATTATAGCTGTATGTCAGGGCACAGGTGAAAGTACACAAACAAATGAAACAGAAGAAAAGACAGAGATTAAATTAGCAAAAAGTACAGATGGAAACAGTAAACAATCAAAAGCAACAAGAGATGAAAAACAGGAACAGAAAACTATTAAAAAGATGAAATGCCAGAAAGCATAAAATCTTTTAATAAATTAGGTACACAATAAAAAAGTACGTAGAGTACAAAAAGAAAGGAAGGACTGAAATTATGTTATCTTTAGTAGTTAATGTATAGTAAGTTAAATAATAAATATATCCTAATAAACTCAGTAAATATAAGGGTTTGTTAGGATATATCATTGTAAAGTATGTGTACCTTAAAAATTGAATACTAAATAATTATTATACAGTAGAATAATGCTTGAACATATGTTCTGTTGATGGTAAAATATAAAATAATAAGAGGTATTTTAACATTATAGACATATCATAAATGTATTGGAGGTATTTAATACATGGAACTACATGTTATAGAACGTGAAGGAAGGGAGACAGTTGTTCTACTGGATAATGAGATGAGAATTGTAAAGCCAGTATACGACTATCTGAAATTCCAAAGACAAAAGGATAAAGCTCTCAATACCTTAAAGGCAAGTGGAAGTGACTTACGAATCTATTGGGAGTTCTTAAATGATAACGGGTATGAGTATGACAAGGTTACACCTAAGATGATTGCTGAGTTTATAGACTATCTAAGGGCACCAGATGATGATGTCATAGCTCTTAACAAGGAAAGTAAAAGGACTAATAAAACAATCAATCGTATATTGAGTACAATCCATATGTTTTATCAGTTTGAAGCAGATATGCAAGAAATAGATAATCCTATCCTAATGCATGATGTAAACAGACCTTTTAATGCTTTTAAAGGCATCTTGAAACACGCAAAGTCTGATAATAAAACAAAGCAGTCAATCTTCAAGGTAAAGGAAAGTGATTATAAGATAAATCTTGTTACTGATGATGAAATGGAACTGTTTTTAAGCCGTTTAGACAAGCGTAGAGATGTTCTTTTATACAAGATGCTCTATCTTACAGGGGCAAGAATACAAGAGGTTTTAGACCTTGAAATAGACTCTGTACCACTTCCGGATATGTCACAGTTAGTAGGATGCTTTCAGCAGATTAAGTCTAAAGGAAAGACCAGAGATTTGTATGTTCCTATGTCACTAATCAAGGAACTGGATGATTTCATCATGGAAGAAAGAAACCTTATTGACACAGATCACAGTTACATCTTTGTATCAGAACAGAAAAGACAGCTTGGTAAACAGCTTACCTATCGTGCAGTCTATGACAAGCTTAAAAAGGTACAGGAAGAAATCGGTGTGGATTTTAACTTCCACGATTTAAGACATACCTTCTGTTCTAACCTTGTGCAGTCTGGAATGGATGTAAGTGTTGTAAGAATGATTATGGGACATGAACATTTATCTACTACTCAGAAATACACACATCTCTCTAATCCGTACATTGAGGACAGTCTTTCAAGGTATTGGAATCAGAGTACATTGATTGGAGGTGGCTCTGATGGCAAGTAGACCAGATGGTGATGTATGGAACATCGTTGACAATGACAAGGACTCACAGCACTATGGAAGGAACTTTAAGCTTGATTTTTCCTATATTTCAAGGGAAGAAATCAAGGATGTTGTAAAGGATTATGTTTGGCAGAATTACAGAGTTGGGAATAAGACGCTTTCACGTTTGTATGGTGAGGTAAACTCATGGTTCAAGCACTTTATAAAATATGCAGATGCTAAAAGAATTACTTCCCTTAACAGTTTAGATAATGCAGTAATTGACGAGTATGTTTCCTATTTACACACGACTCTATCTGATAAAACAAATAAACCATTATCCTACAACTATCAAAAAGTATGTTTGGATGTCCTAAAATCAGTAATTCGTTGGTGTCAGCTACATAGACCTAATGATGTGCCAACAATAGAGATTTTTACTGGAAGTGAGTATATCGGAATCAATAGAAAAGTCAAAATCGACTTCATTCCAGATGATGTTGTAGCACAGATAAATGAGGCTCTTAAAAAAGAAGAAAATCCATATCTAAAGTATGGCATTATCATTCTTCAATCGACAGGAATGCGTATTGGAGACCTCTTAAAACTTCGTATTGACTGCATTAAGCCACATTTGATTAGTGGATATACAATCGAGTGGACTCAGCACAAAGGACGCAAGGATAAGGCTCCTATGCCTGTTAGAAGCGAATGTGTAGCTGCGATAGAGAAACTTATTGAGATAACAGCAGAACTTCGTGATGAAGCTGATGAAAAGGATAAAGATACTCTGATGATTTGGCGAGTACCTGTGGGAAGAAGTGCTGGCTCAGTAGGTGTCATTACATCACAGACATTTACGCAACTTTGGTTCAGAGATTTCATCAAAGATAACAACATCAAAGATGCCAACGGCGATTACTACAACCTTACAAGCCATCAATTCAGACGAACTCTTGGAACAGATATGCTTTCCAAAGGAACTAACATAAATGTTATTCAGCAGGTGTTAGGTCATTCAGATCCATCCGTTACAAAGCGTTTCTATGCAGATGTAAAGGATAAAGAACGAGCAGAGGTATTTCAGAGTGTAGGTGTTATCGGTAACATCAATCAGATACAAAGTAGTGCTTTTGATAATGTATCAGAGTTTGAATGGTTCAAGACTAATAAGGATAAGTGTGTTGCAGGTTTGTGTGATGGTTATTGTACAAAACCTGTTACAGATGGAAATATCTGTCCGAGACTTCTTAAAAGGCAGAAATGCTATACTTGCAGTCGTTATATCACAACACCAGAGTATTTAGAGGCTCATAAACAGCACTTGGCTAACCTTGAAAAACAGCTTGAAGAAGGTGCTATCTATGGTGAGCATTACGCAGAACACTTTATACCGACCATAGAGGTATTGAAATTCATCATTGAAAGATTGGAGGGATTGCAAAATGGCAACTAACTTGGCTTTACAGCTACAGGTCATAGAGCCTGATACAGACTTAAACAGTATAATAATAGGCAACTCCCGATACAGTGATGATGTATGGGATTTAAGACCTTTTATTACTGCTAAATCAACTAAAGAATCACGGAAATATATTCGTTTTGAATATATTTCTGATGTAGATATGAAGGAAACTGTTAAACAGTATACCTACTACAAACTTGGCAAAATAAAACCACAGACAGTACAAGGTTATATCAATGGTAATTTTCCAATGTTTATAGAATACTGTTCTATAAACGGCATTCACAGCTTTGCAGATGTTACTTTAGAGGATTATCTTAACTTCAATCTTTGGATGAAGGACGAAAAGAAGGTGGCAACAGGTACAGGATTTAGTACTTGTCATGCGGTAGAAGAAATCATCCGTATCGGTCAGATAAAAGGATGGAATGTACCACAGTTTCATCTTCCAAAGACAGAGACAGCTAATCAGTTATGGAATACAAAAAAGTCTATGAAAGCTAACAAAACAAAACCTATTCCAGAGGATGTATTTGATAAGATTTTGTATCATGCAGTACATGATGAAAAGGACATACTTACAAAGGCAGGCATTATCATTCAGAGCCAGACAGGACTGCGTATCAATGAAGTTTTATCTATACAGGAAGGCTGTGTAAAGCGTACATCAGATGGTTACGATTACATGGAAGTAACACTTGGCAAGACTGAAAAAGGCGAGCCTATCATCCACAAGGTATTTATCAACGACCTTGTAAAAGATGCTATTGCAGAACTTACAAAACACACAGCAGAACTTCGCAAGGAAAGCGGATTAAAGGAACTGTTTATTATTAGGAATCATGGAATCAGACCATTGAATACTGAAAAATGGAATTGGAACAGGCTTTCTCATTTCATTGAGAGATATGATATTCGAGACAATAAAGGTGAGTTATACCCCCTTACATCACATCAGTTTAGAGCAACATTTGTAAGGGAACTTATTAAAAGAAAAGTGCCTATCGCTATGATTATGAAACAGTATTCTCATGTTTCTATTGAAATGACAGCACACTATCTTACTTTGCAGGAAGAAGAAGTTAAAGAAATCTATTCTGATATGATTTTAAGTCCAGAATCAAAGATTGCAGGGCTTCGTGCTAAAGAAATCAAAGGCAAGCTTGATGATTTATTTCATGGCAAGACCGAAGCTGAAATTGATAATGTAATCACGGATTTAGCAAAGACAATGAGCTTTAATCCTTTGCCTACAGGAGTATGCTTGTACGATTTTAGACGAGGTAATTGTACCGATGGAGATGGTTGCTTCTTTTACAACTGCCCGAACTACATCACGGAGGTTCAGTTCTATCCGATTTTGAAGGATGAACTGGATTTACTTGAAAAGGAAATGGCAAGACTAAAGGAACTTGGTCAAGAGCCAGCATATCAAGTGCAGGCAGTTAAGTACAAGTATCTAAAACCATTGGTAGAAAGTCTGGAGGTGCAGTTAAATGGCAAAGAAAGTGTCGGATAGTCAGGTTGCAGGTATTAAGGCTCATGCAGAGGCAAAGAATAAAGAAACTATTGATAAGGTCAGCAAGGCTATTGATAAACTTAAAAGAAAGAACAAGCCTATTAACTTTGAAACTGTAAGCAAAGAGGCAGGCGTATCAAGGGCAACCCTTTATAACAATGCACAAGTTAAGGAGCGTATTTTAAGCCTTAGAGCTATCTCAAAGGCAAGCCCTTTAGATGATGTGGTTGCTGTTAAAAAGGATAAGATACAGCTCAAGGACGAAAAGATTGCTACTCTTAGGGAACAGGTTAAAAAGTTAGAGGATGATAAAAAGAAACTGATTGTTCAGTTAGTCGATTACGAAGAACTTAAATCCGAGAATGAGCGACTAAAGAAACAGTTAGCAAAGAGATAAAAATAATAGAAAGGAGAACGTAGTAGACAGTATTTTGTGTAAAGAAAGTAATAAATGCTTATTTTATAATGCTTTCAGACGTATGATACAGTCTACTACTAAAAATAAAGTATGAACAATAATTTAAAAAAGTATTTAACCCTTATAATACTTGGTTTGGCAGGTGGCTCAATTTACATATTCCCCTATTTAAAATATGTATTTTATGACCCACTAATTCAGGTATTGCACATTTCAGATACACAGTCTGGTTTGTTACTTACAATGTATGCAATAGGATGTGTAATTCTTTATATTCCAGGAGGAATTTTAGCAGATAAGATGAATCCTAAAAAAGCACTGATGTTATCGTTGGCAGTGGCAACAATATTAACAGGTGCATTTGCAGTAACAATTTTATTAGATTTACCTGGAAGCGTTGCTTATGGTATTTCATTAGTAATATGGTTGCTTATAGCTTTTGCGTCAGGATTTGTATTCTGGACAGCAATTCTTAAAGCTATAAGAATAATAGGAACTGAAGAAGAACAGGGTACAATGTATGGAATTTATTATGCTGCAAATGGTACAACAGCAGCAATTATTGCAGCAGTAAACTTATGGGCTTACAATGCCGGTGGTGGAGATTCCAATATGAAGTCAGGCTTCTTCTGGGCAGTAGTTTCAATGGCAGCATTTACATTATTGGCAACAATTTTAATAGCAATATTCTTAGAAGGAAAGTCAGATAAGGATTTATCAACAGCAGAGGAAGATAAGTTCCATTTTGGAGATGTAGTTACAGTACTAAAGAATCCGGCAGTATGGATGATTTCAGTAGTATTCTTCTGTGTATACGGTGTATATAGTTGCTCATCATACTTTACACCATACCTTACAGACATAGTAAAATTATCAACAACAGCAGCAGGTGTTTGTGCAATTCTTCGTCAGTACATAGTAATGCTTGTAGCAGCACCTCTTGGTGGCATTCTTGCAGATAAAGTATTTAAATCAACACTTGGTTGGTTCAGATGTGGTGGAGTCATCTTGGCAATTTCAATTATTCTTGTTATATTAGTAGGAACAGGTGCACCTTCAATGTTAATTGCAGTATTAACATTAATTCCTGGATTATTCAGTATGTGTCTTTATGGAGTAATGTTCTCTACAATGCATGAAATAAACATTCCTGTAAAAGTAGCAGGTACGGCAATTGGTATTGCATCAATCGTAGGTTACCTTCCTGATATGTTCCTTAACACAATTTTTGGTAACATTCTTGATAAGTCATCAGGAGCAAGTGGATACTTCCAGATATTTGGTATACTTGCAGCGTTTTGTGTAATCGTAGTTGTAATTTGTTCATACCTTTATGCAAAATATGTTAAACCTGTAAGAAAGGCAAATAAATAATTAAAATAAACATGAAACCCGGGAATAGCAGGAAAGCCCCTGCCTCTCGGGTTTGTTTTAGAATAAAGAGGGGATAAAATGGAGAATAAAAAATTAAATAATAATTTAGAAGAAACAAGGTTTGATGAAATATTAAATAAGTATAAGCCGTTAGGACAGAGAATTCTTGACCGGCTGAACGAAAATCCAGAGGTTTCAGGCAATGAAAAGAAAACCAGCGAATATCTTATTAATATTCTAAAGGAACAGGGATATAAAATTGTATCACCAAGAGCTAGAATGAAATATTCTTTTTATGCAACAAAAGAAGAAAAATCAGAGCTTAATCTTCCAAAAGTTGCAATAATATGTGAATATGATGCAATGGAAGATATAGGTCACGGATGTGGACACAGTGCAAGTTGTGCAGCAAGCATTATTTGTGCGTTAGCAATGGAAGAAACATATAAGGACTTTCCGTTTCAAATAGATTTAATAGGAACACCAGATGAGGAAATAAGTGGTGGAAAAATAAAAATGATGGAGCATGGTGCTTTTGATGATTATGAGTTTGCAGTGGTGATTCAGGCAAACTCCGTTAATCAGCCATATTTTAGAACATTAGCATCAAGTGATATGCTTATTAATTTTTATGGAAAGCAGGCTCACGCGTCAATGAATCCGTGGGAAGGTGTAAGTGCACTTAACGGAGTTCAATTATTTTTCCACGGACTTGATATGCTTCGTGTGGGTCTTGAAAAGGGCGATGATGTTCAGGGAGTTATATTAGATGGTGGAAAAATTCCAAATGTAATACCTGAAAAGGCTACAGCCTATGTTTATCTTCGTTCAAAAACAATTAACAGACTTATGAAGTTGAAAAAGAAAGTGGAACAATGCGCTAAAGGGTGTGCAATGGCTGTTGATAATAAGTATGATTATTCACAGAATAATCCTGATTATGCAGAAGTATTTATTGGAAATACTGAAAAGAAAATTGTTTGTGATATAATGGATGAGTTAAATCTTAACTGGGAAATAGCAGATGAACCAAGAGGCTCCAGTGATGTTGGAAATCTTGATACAATAATACCTGTGTTTAATCCTGTTATAGCAACAGAAGTGTCGGAAACAAAACTTTATTCAAAAGAGTTTGCAGAATTAATGAAAACAGAAAAGGGTACACACGTAATGGTTACCGGAGCAAAAGTTATGGCAAGGATAATTGAAAAAATGGCCTTTGAGAAAGGTTTACTTGAAAAAGTAAAGGAAGAACATAGGGAATATAGAAGCAATGTGTTAGAGTGATTTTTGAAAAATAGATTAATATCTAATAATTGATATTTGAAAACATACAAAAGTTTATGCAAAAAAATATTGTAAAATCATATAAAAATTATTGACATTTGCAATTACCTTTGTTAGTATAAATGAGTATGTTTAACCTACACGCAGTACTTGGATACTCCATCCGATACTTCAGTGTATGGGGATATTTTAAAATTTAGGAGGAAATATAAATGATTTCAAAAGAAGTAAAAGCTCAGTTAACAGCAGAATATGGTAAGACACCTACAGATACAGGTTCACCAGCAGTTCAGGTTGCAATCTTAACATACAGAATCAAAGATTTAACTGAACATTTAAAGACAAACCACAAAGATCATCATTCAAGAAGAGGTCTTCTTAAGATGG
>ENA-OPWD01002147-OPWD01002147.1-human-gut-metagenome-genome-assembly--contig:-NODE-2147-length-12064-cov-2.370555_pt1 | contig 12064 bp, 10 predicted proteins | sample MGYA00241502_ERZ501996 | MGnify/ENA primary metagenome ERZ501996 (study PRJEB25962, sample SAMEA2042011) | human gut metagenome | biome: human gut; feature: human-associated habitat; material: faeces... | reverse complement strand
CGGTCGGCAACGACCGGGGGTATTGTATTTCAAGGATGGCAATGATAATGCGCAGCGTGGCGGTTCGACGGTGCGGCGCAGTCGGCAAAGGAGAATCATGGGACGTGTGGTGAGCTACAACGAGGACGTACCCCGTTGCACGTTCTGCGGCAAAACCGAACATCAGGTACGAAAACTGGTGGCCGGTCCCAACGCCTCCATCTGCGATGAATGCATCGCCCTGTGCGTGGACATCATCTCCGAGGAGCGTGTCAAAGATGCCGAGGTCAATTCGCTGAGCCTGCCCAAGCCCGCTCAGATCTTCGATTATCTCAACCGCTACGTCATCGGTCAGGAGAACGCCAAGCGCGCATTATCCGTAGCCGTATACAACCATTACAAACGCGTCAATATGGAGCTTCAGGAGTCCGCTGAGCAGCTTGACGGGAATAACGGGCACAGTGGACAGACCAGCAAACAAGCCAAGCAATCCGTTCCCACCCAGACGCGTGCTACCCGCCGCAGCAATGACCCTTTGGCTGACGTCGAGGTCGCCAAGTCAAACATTCTGTTGCTCGGCCCCACCGGCGTGGGCAAAACCTATCTTGCGCAGGCGTTGGCCCGCGTAATGAACGTGCCGTTCGTCATCACCGACGCCACCACCCTGACCGAAGCCGGCTATGTAGGCGACGATGTGGAAACCGTGCTCCAACGTCTCCTCCAAGCTGCGGATGGCGACGTAAGCCGAGCCCAGCACGGCATCATCTACATTGACGAAATCGATAAGATCGCCCGCAAATCCGGTGAGAACACCTCCATCACCCGTGACGTGTCCGGTGAGGGCGTTCAGCAGGCGTTGCTGAAGATCTTGGAAGGAACCATCGCCTCCGTGCCGTTGGAGGGCACGCGCAAGCATAAGGAGCAGACCACGCCGTCCAGTCCCGCTTCGCGGGTATTCTGCGCATACTTGACGATCGTATCGTTGATCGAAGCCGAAATGAGCAGCTCGCGCTGCATACGCTCCTCCGAAGTCGAAGTAAGCTGCGTCACGGCGATCAGTAACGGGCGCGTGCCGTCGGGACGGGTCAGCCCTTCGACCGCCGCACGCATCATCTCGATCGTGCCGGCCGCATGCACGTTGCACATGTCCACGTCGAGGCGCGAAAGCACGGCCATCGCCTTCTTGACCGTATTGGGAATGTCGTGCAGTTTCAGATCAAGGAAAATCCGGTGCCCCCGGCGCTTGATCTCACGCACGATTTCGGGCCCTTCGGCATAGAAAAGCTCCATGCCGATCTTCAGGAAAGGTTTGCGGGCCTCGTTCTTAAACAGATCGAGGAACCGGAAAGTCTCTTCGGCGCTGCTGAAATCGCAGGCGATGATTACGTCTCTGTTGGTCATATCTCTTATTTATAATTTTCACAAAATTACTTCACGATGCCGATAATATCGGACAGCCGTTCGATCCCCAGCCGCTCCATTTCACAGGGCAGTGCCTCGACGATCTCCTTGCAGGCATAAGGGTTCCGCAGGTTGGCGGCCCCCACCTGCACGGCCGTCGCCCCGGCCATCATCATTTCGATAACGTCGTGGGCCGTCTCCACGCCGCCGCACCCCATCACCGGAATCCGGCAGGCCCGGGCTACCTGATAAACCATCCGCACGGCCACAGGGAAGATCGCCGCACCGGAAAATCCGCCCATAACGTTGGCGATGATAGGCTTGCGGCATTTCACGTCGATCCGCATGCCCAGCATCGTATTGATCAGGCAGATGCCGTCGGCACCGGCCTCCTCGCACGCCCGGGCGATCGCCACGATGTCCGTCACGTTAGGACTGAGTTTGATATAGACCGGTTTGGTGGTCACGGCCTTCACCGCGCGCGTCACCTCGGCCGCCGCTTCGGGCGACGTGCCGAAGCTCATGCCGCCGTGCCGCACGTTGGGACAGCTTACATTGACCTCGATCAAACCGACCTGTTCCTCCTTGTCGATCCGCTCGCAGCAATAGGCATATTCCTCGACCGAAAAACCGCTGATGTTGGCGATCACCGGCTTGCGGAAGAATGTCTTCAGCCGGGGCAGCTCTTCGCCGATCACCGCATCGATGCCAGGATTCTGCAACCCGACGGCATTTATCATCCCCGCCGTACACTCGGCGATGCGGGGCGTGGGGTTGCCGAAGCGAGCCTCGCGCGTCGTCCCCTTGAAGGAGAAAGACCCGAGAATGTTGATGTCGTAAAAATCCTTGTACTCGTTGCCGTAGCCGAACGTACCGCTGGCCGGCACGACCGGATTATCCAGCCGAAGGCCGCTCAGCGTCACCGACGTATCGAAGTTTTTCTTGGATTCGTTTACCATATAATCTCCTCCTTTTTCAACACCGGCCCCTCCTTACAGATACGTTTGGCCCCGTTTTTCGTCTGACAGGAACAACCCATGCAGCCGCCGAAGCCGCAGCCCATGCGCTCCTCGAAACTCAATTCGCCCGGGATGTCGCCCGTCGCATCGCTCAATGCACGCAGCATCGGCAGCGGGCCGCAGGCGTAAAAATAATCAAAATCCGGCTTCTTTTCAGCGATCGCCGTCGTTACGAAACCCTTTGTCCCGTGCGTGCCGTCCGCTGTCGTTACGAAGACCTCCGCACTGAGCGCCCGAAACTCCTCCTCGTAGAAAACCTCCGAAGCGGTATTGAATCCCAACACCACAGTCACTTTTCTACCCTTGTCAATCAGTTTTTTGGCCAGGTTGTAGAGGGGCGGAACGCCCACTCCGCCTCCGACCAACAGAGGCCTGCGGCACTCCGCATCCGGATCGAAGCCGTTCCCCAGGCCGGTCAGCAGGTCGAGCTTGACGCCCGCCTTCATTTCACTCAACCGGGCCGTGCCTTCGCCGACGACCTTATAGATCAGTGTCAGCGTCCGCTCGTCGTAGTCGCACACCGAAATCGGACGGCGCAGGTAGAGCCCTTCGACCTCGATATTGACGAACTGCCCGGGACGGGTCAGGTATTGCGTATCCCCCTCGAGCGTCATCCGCCAGACGGAGGGCGTCAGCGGTTCGTTGGCCGTAACAGTATATATGCCTTTTTTATACATTTTTCTTTTCCAAACTATGTGCTTCGCTTTCGTCTCAATTTCAAAGGAGCCGGTTTCGCGCCGACCGAAGCAGGACACGGCAAGAGCATACTCGCTGGTATGGGACTGTCGCGGACTGCGAGAAGGTGCGAAAGGTGCCCTCTGAACGAAACTCGCTTTTGATTTCAGGCCGACAAATGCGGTGCATCGTGACTTTGAAGCGGATGGGGAACACTATCCGTCTTTTCCATTCGGATCAAAGAGGGATGTGACGCAGTTGCCGCATGAAATCGAAAACTATTCGGCATCAATGGTCGAAACACCCAGGGTTATCTCCTCCAATACATCCAGCAGGACCTTTACCGTTTCGAGCGCCGTGAAGATCGTCACGTTGTTCTCGACGGCCGTGCGGCGAATCTCGTAACCATCCAGCCGGGTGTTGTGCTGGTTGATGTCGATCGTATTGATGACATAGCTCACATGGCCCTGGCGCAGCGAGTCGATGATCTCCGTACTGCCTTCGCTCAACTTGCGGCGCGTACGGGTGCGAATACCATGCTGACGCAGGAATTCCGCCGTGCCCTTCGTCGCCTCGATATTGAAACCCAGGTCATAAAAGCGCCGTACCAGCGGCAGCGCATCCTGCTTGTCCTTGTCGGCGATCGTGAGGAAGATCGTACCGTAGTTGGCGACGGTCATACCCGACGACTGGAGCGCCTTGTAGAGCGCCCGGGTGAGCTTGTTGTCGTATCCGATCGCCTCGCCCGTGGATTTCATCTCGGGCGAGAGGTAGGACTCCATGCCCCGGATCTTGGCGAACGAGAAGGCCGGGGCCTTGACGAACCAGCGGGAGCGCTCCCTGCCATATACTTCGGTAATGCCCTGCTCCCGAAGCGAATGACCCAGGATGACCCGTGTGGCGATGTCAGCCATCGGGACACCCGTCGCTTTCGAAAGGAACGGCACGGTGCGCGACGAACGGGGATTCACCTCGATCACATATACGTCCTCTTCCCCGTCGAGGATAAATTGGATATTATACAGACCGACGATACCGATCCGGCGGCCCAGCCGCACGGTATAATCGATGATCTTGTCCTTGGCTTTCTGGCTCACGCTGAAGGTCGGATAGACGCTGATCGAGTCGCCGGAGTGGATGCCCGTCTTCTCGACGTGCTCCATGATACCGGGAATGAAGACATCCTTGCCATCACAGATGGCGTCCACCTCCAGTTCGCGGCCCATAATATAACGATCGACCAGCACAGGGCTGTCCTCATTGACTTCGACCGCCGTCTGGAGATAGTGGCGCAAACGCTCCTCGTTCGAAACGATCTGCATGGCCCGGCCGCCCAGCACGTAGCTCGGGCGCACCAGCACCGGGTAGCCGATCCGTTCGGCGGCTCGCACACCGGCTTCGATATCGGTCACGGCCTCGGCCTCAGGCTGGGGTATTCCCAACTCCTCCATGATCTTCTCGAAACAACCCCGGTCTTCGGCATTCCGTATCGCCTCGACACCCGTACCGATGATCGGCACACCCAGTTCGTGCAGCGGCTCAGCGAGGTTGATCGCCGTCTGGCCGCCGAGCGACACGACGATCCCTTTCGGTTTTTCGAGCGTAATAACGTTCATCACGTCCTCTACGGTCAGCGGCTCGAAATAGAGCTTGTCGCTGGTGGTATAGTCCGTCGAAACGGTTTCGGGATTGTTATTGATGATGATCGCCTCGTACCCGGCGGCGCGGATCGACCAGATGGCATGCACGGTCGAATAGTCGAACTCGACGCCCTGCCCGATGCGGATCGGTCCCGACCCGAGCACCACGATCTTCTCGCGTTCGCTCACGATCGACTCGTTCTCCTGCTCGTAAGTGGAATAGAAATACGGCACATAGGAGGAGAACTCGCTCGCGCAGGTATCGATCATCTTATAAACCGGGAAAATATTGTGCTCGCGCCGCAGCAGGAACATCTCCTTCTGGCTCATGCCCCACAACTGACCGATGAACTTGTCGCTAAAACCCATGCGTTTGGCGTCGCGCAACGTTTCGATGTCGCGGGGATTGGCCGCTACGACCTTTTCGAACTCGACGATGTTCTTAAACTTCTCGAGGAAGAACATGTCGATTTTGGTGCTGTTGTAGATCAGCGCCAGCTCGACGCCCCGGCGGATCAGCTCGGCGATGGCGTAAAGACGGTCGTCCGTTCCCTCCTTGATATAGGAGAGCATCCGATCGACCGTCCAGTCGTCGAATTTCTTATGGTAGATATGGCAGACCCCCGTTTCGAGCGAGCGCACCGCCTTCAGGAGGCTCTCCTCCATCGTGCGGCCCACGGACATCACCTCGCCCGTCGCCTTCATCTGGGTTCCGAGCTGGTTCGAAGCGTCGCTGAACTTGTCGAACGGGAAGCGGGCGATCTTGGTAACCACATAGTCGAGAGCCGGTTCGAAGCTGGCCGGCGTATTGGCGATGCGGATCTCGTCGAGCGTAAGGCCCACGGCGATCTTGGCGCTGACGCGGGCGATCGGATAGCCGCTGGCCTTCGACGCCAGAGCCGACGACCGCGACACGCGGGGATTGACCTCGATCAGGTAGTAGTTGAACGAGAGGGGATCGAGCGCGAACTGCACGTTGCAGCCGCCTTCGATCTTCAGGGCACGGATCAGCCGCAGGGCGCTGTCGCGCAGCAACTGATACTCCTTGTTGGTCAGCGTCTGGCTCGGAGCCACCACGATCGAGTCGCCCGTATGGACGCCGACCGGATCGATGTTTTCCATATTGCAGATCGCAATGGCCGTATCGTTGTGGTCGCGGATCACCTCGTATTCGATCTCCTTATACCCCTTGATGCTCTTCTCGATCAGCACCTGATGCACCGGGGAGAGGGAAAGCGCATTGCGCATCATCTCGCGCAACTGCGTCTCGTCGTCGGCGAAGCCGCCGCCCGTACCGCCCAGCGTAAAGGCCGGACGCAACACGACGGGGTAACCGATCCGCTTCGCCGCCTCGACCGCCTCGTCGATATTGTTAGCAATCAGCGACGGCAGCACCGGCTCGCCCAGCGACTGACAAAGCTCCTTGAAGAGTTCGCGGTCCTCGGCCTGCTCGATGCTCTGGAACGAAGTACCCAGAATCTCCACCTGACACTCCTGAAGCACGCCTTTCTTGGCGAGCTGCACGGCCAGATTCAGGCCCGTCTGCCCGCCCAGTCCCGGCACGATGGCATCGGGACGCTCGTAACGGACGATCTTGGCCACGTACTCGAGCGTCAGCGGCTCCATATAGACTTTATCGGCAATCTGCACGTCGGTCTGGATCGTCGCCGGATTGGAATTGACCAACACGACCTCGTACCCCTCTTCCTTGAGGGCCAGACAAGCCTGCGTACCCGCGTAGTCGAACTCCGCAGCCTGGCCGATCACGATCGGGCCGGAGCCGATCACCATCACTTTCTTGATATCCGTTCTCTTAGGCATTTTGACTCTCCTCCATCATTTTGATAAACTTATCGAACAAATAGGTGCTGTCCTGCGGACCGGGCGCACTCTCCGGATGATACTGGACGCTGAAAATCCGATCGGCGCGGCATTCGACGCCTTCGGCGGTATCGTCCAGCAGATTCAGGTGCGTAAGGGTCAGTCCGGTGCCCTTCAGCGACTCCGTATCGACCGCAAAGCTGTGGTTCTGGCTCGTGATCTCGACCTTGCCCGTTTCGAGGTTCTTCACGGGGTGGTTACCGCCGCGATGTCCGAATTTCATCTTGAAGGTGCGGGCTCCGTAAGCCAGCGAAATCACCTGGTGTCCCAGGCAGATACCGAAGATCGGCAGGCGCCCCCGAAGCGTGCGGACCATCTCGATGACCGGCTGCACGTCGGTCGGATCGCCGGGACCGTTCGAGAGGAAAAGTCCGTCGGGACGGAAAGCCATCACCTCCTCGGCCGTAATATCGTAGGGCACTACCGTCACGTTGCAACCCTTCTCGTTGAGCTTGCGGATGATGTTGTGCTTGATGCCGCAATCGACCGCCACCACGTCGAAACGATGATTGGCCGTGCGGGAGAACCAACGCTTGCGGCAGCTCACGCGCTCGACCATGTCGCGGCGCACGGGCGCCTCCTTCAGGCGGCGCAGGGCCTCCTCCTGCGGCATCGACGCATCGACGACGATCACCCGCTGGGTACCCTCGTCACGAATAATGCGCGTCAGCATACGGGTATCGATCCCCCAGACGCAGGGTATGCCGTACTCCTCGCATACTTCGCCAAGGGTCTTGGTATAGCGGAAATTACTCGGCAGGTCGTTGTATTCGCGCACGATCATACCGCCGATAGTCGGATACTTGGTTTCGTAATCCTCGTCCGTAATGCCGTAGTTGCCGATCAGCGGATAGGTCATCACGACCATCTGGTCGGTATAGGAGGGATCGGAGAGAATCTCCTGGTAGCCGACCATCGAGGTATTGAACACGATCTCGCCCGTCGCCTCCCGGTCCGCGCCGAAACCGTAGCCGTAGAACTCGCGGCCCGACTCAAGCACGATTTTTTTGGTGAATGGTTTCATATTCGGTTATTTCGTAATTTGTCTTCGTTCATTTTTCAATTTCCGGCCCTGTTTCCCGCATCCGGCAGAATCCGCGACGACCGCAGTCACCGCCCGTCGAAAAACGGAATCGCATTTCGTATTCCGATCCGGGACAATCCGCGCACATCGCTCCCGCCCCGTCTATCGGAAACGCTCCGTCGCGTATGCCGTACGTCCTCCGACCAGCGTCCAGAGCGTACGGCCCGCAACCCGCCAGCCGGCAAAAGGCGTAGCGCGGCCTTTCGACAGGAAGGTTTCGGGATCGATCTCGTACTCCGCATCGAGGTCGAACACCGTTAAATCAGCCGCTTGCAGCCGGTTCGCCCGCCTGCAAGCCTCCGCCGAGGCCGAAAATCCGGCGCGGAGCCATCGACATCCGCTCGACGAGCTGCTCCAGCGTAAGCAGCCCCGGCTTCACCAAATAGGTATAGAGCAGCGGGAAAGCACACTCCAACCCCACGATACCCATCGCGCTGCCGGCCAATCCGCGCGATTTCTGTTCGGCGGTGTGAGGCGCATGATCCGTGGCGATCACCTCGATCGTCCCGTCGGCGACGGCCTGCCGCAGGGCTTCGCGGTCTTCACGTCCCCGCAGCGGCGGATTCATCTTGAAACGACCGTCCTCCTGCAAATCCTCGTCGCAGAGCAGCAGGTAGTGCGGAGCCGTTTCGCCGCTGACTTTCAACCCGGCGGCCTTCGCCCGGCGAATCAGCTCGACGCTCTCCTTGGTCGAAACGTGGCAGACGTGGTAGGCGCAGCCCGTTTCCCCGGCAAGCTTCACGTCGCGTGCGATCTGACCCCACTCGCTCTCCGAGCAGATGCCGCGGTGCCCGTGGGCGCGGGCATACGCGCCGTCGTGGATGTAGCCGCCGCGAAGCAGGGCGTTGTCCTCGCAGTGCGCGGCAAGGATCTTGCCGAGACGGCGGCACTCGGCCATCGCCTGGCGCATCATGCTCTCGGACTGCACACCGCGCCCGTCGTCGGAAAAGGCGATGACGTCTGGTGCCATGCCCGCAAGGTCTGCAAGCTGCTCGCCCTTTTCACCGACTGTGATCGCCCCGTAGGGATGGACATGAACGAGGGCGTCCTTCTCGATGAGCGCGCGCTGGAGCGCAAGCGATTCGACGCAGTCGGGCACGGGGTTCAGGTTCGGCATGGCGGCAACGTGAGCGAAGCCGCCGTGCGCGGCGGCCAGTGTGCCGGAGCGGATGGTTTCCTTATAAAAAAATCCCGGCTCACGAAGATGAACATGAACATCAACGAAACCGGGTAATATGGTAAAGGAAGAAACATTCGGGGACGAAGGAAAAACAATATCCTTGCAAAAAACACGATCCCCAAAGGAAACGGAAACATCACCGCCGCTGAAAGCACCTCGGCGGAACACCTGCGCACCCTTCAAAACCACGGTCACGACTATCGCCTCTCTTTCCTCAAATTTTTGATAGAATACCACGCGAGGATTGCCTTGTCAAGACAAAAAATGGTTTTTCGACGATAAGTTTTTTCAAGGATCAATATAAGCGTATCTTATGAATTGTCATAACGATATAAATGTAGCTAAGATTTTCTATCTTCTTTCTCCCTTTTGCGGAATGGACGAAAAGCGGGGCGTATGGTACACTGAAAGCAAGTTGAGCTCTTTGTAACTGACGGAAACGTGGGTCACCACAGGGGAGCAGAGAGCGTTTTTTTGCTGAATCTTCAGCAGCCGACCGTCTGGGCACTTCAACTGCACATTGGGGCAGTGGAGCGCCCATTTTTGCTTTTAAGGAGGCAGAACTATGAGAAAGGTAGCCGTTATTATGGGCAGCACGAGCGACCTGCCCGTCGCCGAGAAGACGATCCAGACGCTCAAGGAATATGGGATCGAGACCGAGGTCCGCGTGTTATCCGCCCACCGGTGCCCGAACGAGGCAAGAGAGTTTGCAGCGTCGGCACGGGAGAGCGGATTTTCTTGTATCATCGCGCTGGCGGGCATGGCTGCGCATCTGGCCGGCGCGATGGCTGCGAATACGACGCTTCCCGTCATCGGCGTGCCGTGCAGCGGCGCAAAATTGGACGGCATGGACGCGTTGCTTTCGACCGTCCAGATGCCCAGCGGCATTCCCGTTGCCACCGTCGCCGTCGACGGGGCGAAAAACGCCGCCATCCTTGCCGTGCAGATCATGGGCGTGACGGATGCAGCGCTTGCCGAAAAGCTGCAAAGGTCCCGCGACGAAGGCACCGCCGCCGTTTTGAAGGCCGATGCCGAGCTGCGCGAGCGCTACAAAAACTGAGAAGCCATTTCTCTGCATCGAACGACAAAAAATATAACAATATAACAATAAAACAATAAAAGGAGAACAGTCATCATGGAAAAGAAAGAACAGCTCTACGAAGGCAAGGCCAAGAAGGTTTACGCCACCGAGGATCCCAACCTCGTCATCGTTTCCTACAAGGACGACGCCACCGCCTTTGACGGCGCGAAGAAGGGCACCATCGTCGGCAAGGGCGTCATCAACAACCAGATGACCAACCGCCTGATGGCCAGAATGGAGAAGGCCGGCATCCCGACGCACTTTGTCGAGGAGCTCAGCGAGCGCGATACGCTCGTCAAGAAGGTCTCCATCGTCCCGCTCGAGGTCATCATCCGCAACATCTCCGCCGGTCACTTCGCCTCCCGCTACGGCGTGGAGGAGGGCATCGTCTTCTCCGAGCCCACGATCGAGTTCTCCTACAAGAACGACGATCTGCACGACCCCCTGATGAACGCCTACCACGCCGTCGCTCTCAAGCTCGCGACCTGGGAGGAGATCGAGCTCATCAAGAAGTACGCCTTCGCCGTCAATGATACGCTCAAGGCCTTCTGGGGCGAGTGCGGCGTCACGCTCGTCGACTTCAAGCTCGAATTCGGCAAGACCGCCGACGGCCAGATCGTTCTTGCCGACGAGATCAGCCCCGACACCTGCCGCCTGTGGGACAGCAAGACGAATGAAAAGCTCGACAAGGACCGCTTCCGCCGCGACCTCGGCGGCGTGGAGGACGCCTATGCCGAAGTCATGAAGCGCCTGATGGCCCACGACGCACAGTAAAATCGAACATGATAGAGAATCACAACATCTTCCCGGCGCGCCACATTCACGAAGAATGCGGCGTGTTCGGCATCTTTACCCCACAGGAATCGGACGTCGCGTCCTACGCCTACTACGCGCTCTATTCCCTCCAGCACCGCGGGCAGGAGAGCGCGGGCATCGTCGTCAACGACGACGGGCTGTTCCGCTCCCTGCGCGATACCGGCCTTGTGAGCGAGGTGTTTCCGCCCGAGCAGCTCAAAAGCCTCGGCAAGGGCAAGATCGCCGTCGGGCACGTGCGCTACGGCACGACCGGCAGCGATAATAAGCGCAACGTTCAGCCGATTTTAGTGAACCACTTCAAGGGCCGCATGGCGCTCGCGCACAACGGCAACCTGACGAACTCGCGTGAGCTGAGGCAGGAGCTTGAGAGCAAAGGCTCCATCTTCCAGACCACGACCGACAGCGAGGTCATCGCCTACATCATCGTGCAGGAGAGACTGAAGAAGGGCTCCATCGAGGCGGCTGTCTCCGCGGCGATGGACCGCATCGAGGGCGCGTATTCCCTCGTCCTCTCGTCGCCGACGAAGCTCATCGCCGCGCGCGACGTTCATGGCTTCCGCCCGCTCTGCATGGGCAGACTGAAGGACGGCTCCGTCGTCTTTGCCTCCGAGTCCTGCGCGCTCGATGCCATCGGCGCCGACGTTTTGGGCATCAACTGCAGCCAGGGACCGGCCGAGCTCCGAGGACTCGCAGCACGTATGCTCACCGTTACCGACAAGCCTGTTATGGTGCAGGCCAACGCAGGACTGCCCCACGTGGACGACGACGGCAATACCGTCTTTGATATCCAGGCCCCCGAATACGCCGAGGCCGTCGCCGGCATGATCGCCGACCGGATCAACCGGAAATGGCTGATCGTCGGCAGTCTCTTCGTCTGGTCGTTCGTCACGCTGATGATGGGATATTCGACTGATTTCAACCAAATTTATGTTCTCCGCGCCATTATGGGAGTCAGCGAAGCCTTGTACATCCCTGCCGGACTTTCGCTGATCACGGACTATCATCAGGAAAAAACGCGATCATTAGCTGTCGGAATCCACATGACCGGGCTCTACACCGGACAGGCATTGGGTGGAGCATACAGCTGGGAAACGACTTTCCACTGGTTCGGGATTATCGGAATCGCGTATAGTCTGGTATTGATTCTTTTCCTGAAAGAGAAAAAAGATCATACGGTCGCCAAGCTTGACTCGGAACCCGGCCCGAAAGAGAGTCCGGTAAAAGCGGCTATAAAAGGAATGGGGATGTTGTTCGTCAACATTTCATTCTGGATCATCCTGCTCTATTTCGCCACTTCGAGCTGAATTC
>ENA-OPWD01002141-OPWD01002141.1-human-gut-metagenome-genome-assembly--contig:-NODE-2141-length-12083-cov-1.868723_pt1 | contig 12083 bp, 15 predicted proteins | sample MGYA00241502_ERZ501996 | MGnify/ENA primary metagenome ERZ501996 (study PRJEB25962, sample SAMEA2042011) | human gut metagenome | biome: human gut; feature: human-associated habitat; material: faeces... | reverse complement strand
TAACTTGCGCTCCTTTCTTCGGTTTTAGGTTGTGTGTTCTAAGAGACTTCCCAACCGCTTGATTAAGAAGTCTTTTAGAGCATACAACACCAGCAGCCAGTTTATATGCTTTGTATTGCTTTACTGCAAAGCTTCCGATTGACATTTGCTCTTTTGTCGGTGATATTTCACGCATTGCTTCAAATTCGCCAAGATTTTCTTCCTCATCCAGCTGTTGATTCAACCACTTTTCCACCATGGAGAACTGAATGTCAATCGCATTTTGAAACGTTTCATCTTCTTCCCGACACTCGGAACAGTTGATCATGTCAATTAGCGTTGCAAAGTTCCATTCTTCTGGTGGGGAAACCGTATACATCATGGCGATGTAGGCGGTGTAAAGCAGTCGTTCTGCTTTCGTCCAGAAATCTTCGCCCTTTTGTTCGCTACCAGAAGTGTTTTTGATGAGAACTTCGACAAATTTCAGAATGTCTTGCTCTCTTGTTTCGGGGCGAATATACGCAAAGGGATTGTAATGCATGGATTTTTTGAAATCCACAGTATTGAAAACACGAATCTGGTATTTGTTTCGCTGTAACATTTTTCCGCATTCTACCAAAACAGTGCCTTTGGGGTCAGTTACAACGTAGCTGCTGTGCATTTGCATGAGATTGGGCTTTAGGAAAAATCGTGTTTTACCAGAGCCGGAGCCGCCGATTACAAGAACGTTTTTGTTTCTGGCATACTTAGGACTAGATGGTTTTCCCATTGTCAGCCGTTCTGTTTGAGTCAAAATAATATTATTCTCAAAATTGGATTTGTCCATATACGGTTCAATGTCCTTTGGCGTACCCCAACGTGCAGCACCATATTCCTCGCCATGTCTGAATTTCTTAGCATTTTTACGCTTGAAATGCATGATGACTTGAATTAAAATGCCCAATGCCAGCCCAATGAACAAGTCTATCGGGTGCAGACTGGGTGCAGGATTCGCAAAAGAAACACCCAAATTCGTGAAAAACGGGAAAAGTTTTTCGGAAATATTTGTGCCTTCTGTAATTCTCCATGCAAATGCTAGCTTGTCTCCGGCATAGCCAAACATGATGGTTGGAATTGCAAAAAGAATTCCTTTTTTCACTTTCTGGGTATCCATGTTCCTCATCTCGTTTCTTGTTTTTCTCTGGTTCGAACCTGTTCTTTTTGGCGTGGCTCTTTTTCGATCTTAGCAGCACGTGCTTTGAACTGTTCTCGTGGTATCTCATACCGTGTTTTCGCTTTTTCTGATACTTCGGCTGCGTACTCCGTGAAAGCACGCTTGAAATTATCCGTGTCATTTGTCGCAAAAAACACATGGTTTGTGGGTGGGGTAGTGCTGGAATCTTGTTTTATGGCATATGTTATGTCATATTTTTTTGCAATTTCCTTGAAATCCTGCAAATTTGCAGAAGAAACTTCGATGGAATCTAAATTTCCGTTGCTTTGTTCGGCTAATTTCCGAAGACTTGTCTTTCCATGTGTGCTTTTATCTTGGTTTTGCTGCAAATAGTCACGCATTGCTTGCTGTACTAGCTCTTTGGTGATGTCTGAGCATTGCAATACAAGATCGACGACACTTCGGACATCTTTTTCTGTTCCGTCTGGCATATGTTTTCACCTCCGACTTCGCAAAGTAACCTGTATTGGCTATATGCAAGTTTTAAGCTTCGTCTTCATCCGGTCGATATTCCAGTTTAGAAGCGGCAGCATTCGTGTCAGAATATCCGGAAATAGAATTTGCCATTGGCATTTTGAACAAATGCGGTCTGCTATCAGCGTTATTAAGCCATTCTGACAGCGCTCTGGCAGCGTTCTGGCATTCTCCCTCGTCGAAGTATACCCCCAGCTCAATCTGCGTCTGTGGGGCTTCCTGTGCGTTTTCTGTTTCGTCCAGATTCAAAATTGGCATAGATAAATCTGCAACGACCTGATATGCAGCGATAGTTTTCCCGTTATCCAGCGATACTTCTCCGGAATAAACTCGGATTGCGATGATATGGTCGTAGTTCAGGAATACGTCGTTCTGTGTCAAAATGGTCATGTTCATGTGAATCCTCCTGTGAAATTATAAATTTGCTATAAATTGCCCATAGGCATAGGGGCTCTTGTCAGTTTCGGTATTTTCCGTACCGTGTTGTGTTGCAAAATCGTGTTGGGCAAGATTGCGATAATAGCCTGCCATGCTGGTGGGAGCGTTGTAAAGGCACGTTAACAGGTAATTTCGGCGGTTTTTGATAGCAGCTCCGGTAGAAGCAATGCAGTCCAGTACGTAGGCGATATGTTCGCAGGTTAATTTCTGAAATTCCTTTCGGACAATGTCCGTGCTCAGGTTGTCTCCGCAAATAGGCAGAGTTGTTTTAGGCGTAACGTAAACCCATGTGATGCAATTCACCAATTCCCTGATTGTTTCAGCATCGTACAAGAGCATTCCTGTCTTACGGTTTTTTTCAGACAGCAATGCCTCAGCCTCTATTTGCTCTAGTACAGACTGCTGTGTGATTTCAAATCTATCCGCATCTATCCGATCAGAGCCGCTGATACAAGTTAACGTATTACTGTGATGGATAGGATATTGATTATATAATACTTGATTATATAGTCTTTGATTATATAGTATTTGATTATAGACGCTGTTTTCTTGATCTACATTTTCTTGATCGACGTTTTGTAGATCAAGGTTTTGTACATCTTCGGCGGCTGGTATATCGTCCTTTTTTGAAGCTTGAGGATGCTGCGTATCGCCCTTAGTGGGTGGTTCTGTTTCAGTCAGATCTGGTGGCAGGTCCGGTTCTTCGTCTTCCTCCATGGGCTCATCGCTGAAAAGATAAATCCATTCTGCGATTTTTCCGTTTACATAAATTCGCTTGCGTATTAAATATCCTCTGTTTTCCAGCTCTTTTAGAGCAGTGCTGATTTTACGTTCCCCGTCGGGAAGAATAGCAGATAATCCCTTGATTGAAAATTTCCAGTTTTCCGGCATGGAAATCATTGTTAGCAGTACTCCTCTGGCAGTTGCCCCAAGTTTGTTGTCTCGAAGAAATGCATTGTGTACTGTTGTGAAGTCACATTTCACCTTTTTTCGTACAATCGGCAATATCATCACCCCCTATTGATCGTTGCACCTACGTAAGTCATATTCATAATCATTTTTTCTTTGTTGAATCAAAGAAAAAAGATCATCATACTGCTTTTTAAAAAAAGCGTCTTCCTCATGTTGCATAAAAAAAGAATGATTGTGTAAATACGCTAGGATTTGATAATATGTTTTTATTTTCATTCCTTTGCTGTCTTTTGGAGAAAGTTCACAAAGTTCCTGAAGGGTTATGAAGTCACATTGAGGGTCGTTTACCATCATGGAAAGAACGCCATATGCTTCCAGTGACAGTTCAGAAATTTTTTCTGGTTTCAATGCGATAAAGCCATGAGAAATTATCTTTTGCAAGTAAAACACTCCTTTTGCCTTTTTGCAATTTCATATTTTTGTAAAATAAGGTTTTTCATATGCGTGTTTGTATGGATGTGCCGTTTTACACAGAAATCATTACGTTTTTCATCTTTTTCAAGAGCTTATCATGACGTTCCCATGCAGTTGCATAGGCAATGTGTTGTTCTTTCGCATACTGGCGAATTGTCATATCACGAAAATAAATGCAAGTGATTAGATACTGTTCTTTTTCATTGAGCTGCTGAATGGTTTTTCGTAATTTTGCGAACATCATATTTCGTTCTACTGCTTTATAAACGTCAATGTTTGCGGCAATCTCTGTATCACCTGAAAGAAAGATGCCATGTTCTTGATCTTTTTCTATGAGATATTTTTCATGACGCAGCATCTTTTTTCTTGCCAAATACCAATCACTCTTTTTTTCAGCGTTCATAGATTAAAAACCTCCTTTGGGCAATAAAAAAGCTCACGCCAACGGCATGAGCTTTACGAAAAATATTTATTTCGTTTTCAGTATCAAAATTGCTGTAGGATTTTTTCCATTGCAACGATTTTTTGATCTAATAGAATATGCTGATACAAATTCATTGTTGTAGTGACATTAGCGTGTCCAAGAAGTACACTAAGTGTCTTATAATCTACATTTGCTTCCAGAGCCCTTGTAGCGAAAGTGTGTCGCAATGCATGGAAGTTTGCATCAGTTATATGAGACTCGCATAGAAAACGTTTGAAACGCATCTGCATGAATTTTGGTTCTACTGGTTTGTTTGGAATACGGCTAAGAACATAGTGATCTCCTGTAGCATATTCTTTTCCAAGTAACTCTGTCTGTTTCATCCAATGCTTTTTCAAGAATTCAACCACAGTTTGATTCAATGGGATGATTCTGTTTGCAGCTTTTGTCTTTGGAGCTGAAATGTTAATAATCGTTCCCGTGCCTTTTTCCAAGTCCGGAATACGGTTTAAAGTTCTCTGAATGTGTACAGTTACTTTTCCGTTGTGTTCTGAAAAGTCGCTCCAGCGTAAACCGCACAACTCTCCCAAACGTATTCCTGTAGCAAGACAGAAAAAAACACCGAAAGCAAACGGATCATCGCTTGCCTTCAGTGTTGTAAGAAGCTTTGCTTGTTCCTTTTTCGTAAGAACACGCTGATCTTCTTTTTGAAGCTTTGGAAGTTTAACGTATTCTATATAGTTGCACTTCATTAAGTCATTCTTTACGGCATCGCCGATTGCTTCATGAAGCATCATTCGCAGATTATAGATGGTTTTGGGAGAAAGTGCTGTCCCTTTGCAGCTGCCGTTTTGAAACTGTTGATTGAAAAAGCGTTGAAATGTCATCGTGTTAAAATCACACAATTTGATATTTCCGATATATGGCTTGATATGAAGACGAATGTAGCATTCGTAAGAAACCAGTGTTGATTTTTTTACGAACGGTTTTGCGTAAATCTCATACCACGTATCAAGCCAATCTTGTAGCAAAATGTCTTTTTGATTCTTTTTCATGATAATTAATACCTCCTTGCATATCATAATACCACATGAAAGTATTTACTCTTTTAAGAACATTATGGTATTTGGTTGATTTTATTCTCAAGGAGGAGTTACATGAAAATATGCAATAATATTAGCTGCATGAAACAGATTCTTTCAACTCATAACCCGAAGGTCGTCAGTTCAAATCTGGCTCCCGCAACCAAATGGAAAAGAACATTCAAGCAAGTGAAACAGCTGGAGGTGCAAGTTTAGCTGTTGATTTGCCTGAATGTTCTTTTTTTATTATATCATGATGAATGCTTTTTGTCAATCCTTGTGAGTCGAGTTTTCTCGGCTCATTTTTTGTTGACTTGAAAACTGCCAGGTCGGCAATGGTTCGTGCTCGTCGGCGAATCCGTCGGCATGAAATGGCAGAATGCCCATTTTTGATAGGACGGGGCTGAAAACGTCCGAAAAGTTCTGGATGCCTGCGACATTTTTAATTTTGTTGGTGGAGTGGGACTTTGACATTAAAATTGAAGGTTAGAATGCTGATTTTTCTGAAAATTGAATATGGTTGTAAAAGGGAACATCTCTTTCCTCACCACCCCACCCAGTGAAAAAAGTGATACCCTTCCCCAAACCCTCTATAAAATCTTCTTCCACTTCCGAAAAAAATACCTGGAATCCCGTTGTTGGAATTCCAGGTATTTTTCTTATGCAGGGTTCTGTTCAAACAGAGCAGCATCCAGCTTGTCGGCGGCTTCCTGTTCGACTTTTTTCAGCACATGACTGTAAATGTCCATGGTGATCTGATAGCTGGAATGTCCCAGCCGCTCCTGTGCGACCTTGGGAGAGATACCAAGCGAAAGCATGATCGTGGCATTGATATGCCGAAGGTCATGAAACCGAATGTGCTTCAGATCGTTGGCTTTCAGAAATCGCCGAAACTTCATGGAAAAGGAATCGCTTTTGTAGGGAGAGCCGTCCTCCTGGCAGACGATGTAATCATTTTGTCCGGCGTGGCGTTCTTCTTTGGTGTTTTTCAACAGCCGCAGCAGCGTTCCGGGAATCTGAATCTCCCGTCTGCCGCTTTGTGTTTTCGGGGCTTTGGTGATCGTTTGATTGTTGACAGTTACCAGATTTTCTTCGACAGTAAGACAGCCGGTTTGAAAATCCACATGATGCCACCGCAGTGCGAGCAGTTCTCCACGCCGCAGACCCAAACAAATCTCGATCATCAGTGGCAGATAAAGGGCAGTGTTTCTGGCACATTGCAGCAGGGTCTCCACTTCTTCCATGCTGTACATTTCCGGCTGGTAATGTTCCAGCTTGGGCAGTGTGAGATCGTCACAGGGATTCTTCGGAATCAGTTCCAGCATGACTGCCTTTTTCATTGCCGCCGAGAGATTCAACATAATGTTTTTGATCGTTTTGGGCGAAAGCGGCTTTCCTGTTCTGGGAGATGCCTTTTGCAGGGAAAAGACCCATTTCTGAATGTCGATGTTTTTCAGTTGCTGCAAACAGGTATCTCCAAACTGTGGAATGATGTACTTTTCCGTCTGATCGATGTAGTGCTGTACAGTGGTAGGGGAGAGCTGATTTTTTACGTAGATCTCCAGCCACTGGTGCATGAAATCCCGAACCGTGATCCGATTGTCTTTGACAAAAGTTCTGGTTTCCAGTTCATGGATCATATCCCGCATGACTTTTTCTGCTTGTTTTTTCCCGCCCTGAATGGTCTTGTAATAGCGTTTGCGTTTTCCGTTGGCAAAAGAGGATTCTTCTTCCACGATGACCTGATAGGTTGTGATCCCGGATTTGGTCGTCCGCTTTCGCACATGACCGGTATATGGCATAAAACCGCCTCCTTTGAAAAGTATAACAGAATGTTCTTCGGGCTTTTCTTGAAAAAGACGGAAAAAGATTAGTATTCTTCTGCAAACAGCATGGTGGCATAGGGCTTTTGGTTTGCATCATATTCTGCAATCACATAGATTTTCGCTGTGACCGGCGAAAACGGCACGGCAAACTGATAGCATTTTTCATAAGGCGGAACTTCCTGACAATGCAAAATGATCTGCTGGCTGCCTGCTCCGGAAAGCCGAAATATTTGCAGATAATCCTTGGGAACAGGCAGTTCTGCAATGCAGTTCCAGAGAAATAATTGCAGAAAAAGCGGTAGTTCCTCATGGATTCTTTTTGTCAGATAGCGGTTTCCCGAAAACATCAGCAGCATCTTCTTTCCACAAGTTCCTGTGCTTCTGTGGAAAATGGGATGTAGATATCCTCGCTGTATCCGTCCGAAGATGCCCAGACAGTGTGGATCCAGTCAGAGTGGGAAAAGGAAAGGATCTCATAGAATTCCAAACCTTTGTCGAGCAGATAGGATTTCTCCTGTTTTTCTAAGAGAATTACAGAAAGGATATCACCCATGTCACAGTGATAGGTTTTTTCGATGTTTTCCATTTTCTGCACCAGATATGATTTGAGATCTGACGGCATTGCAGCATTTGAAATAGTTGCAATAGAGTGTAATTTTTGCATGATTTTCCTCCAATTTTGTTTCAAAAAAAGAGGCTCAGCGTCATGCCAAGCCTCCCGCAAACAGAATTTTTACTTACTCTTCTTGACAAGTGCCAGCAGCTCTACGCCGCAGGCAACCCCTGCCAGAAACATTTCAATTGCAATCGGCATTGATGTACTTCACCTCCTCCCGTTCCTGCATTTCGATGGCGATCCCGATGCCGCCGATCACCAGTGTCAGTACCAGTCCTGCGATAAATTCCTTCATGTCAAATTCCTCCAATTTTCGTTTTGATTTATGCTTCACACTGTAACAGTGTTTTTGCCTCACTAAGTGCCTCTTCCATTGCCGCTGTATCCATGAGCAGTTCTTCGATCTCGTCCGGATTATAGCCGACTTCCAGCAACAATTCTACTTCTTCTTCGGAAACGCCAAACGTGCTGCAGTATTCCAGCAGCAGTTTTTCCCGCTCGTCTTCCATCCACCATTTTGCATAGTCTAGTTGATTCCAATTGTACGGGTTGAACATAGTGTGGATGTAGTCCTGCATGGTAAAGGTACTTCTGCTGATCTTTCCGTTCGGAGTGATTTCTAGGATTTCACCCTCAGCTATTTCGACCTCACAAGCTTTTTCTGCTATGTGGACTTTTTGCAGAGCATTATCCAAAATGCTTTTTGTGCTGGCATAGACGTACAATCCCAGTGCGGGAAAATGGTACAAAGTCAAAGGATTATTGCCTTTCACCAGAAACAGCGTATTGTCATTTCTCAAAATCGTAAAGACAAAGCTGCCCTCCACCAGTTCTGCGGTTCTCCGGACGTTTTCCGTGTCCAGCTGCTGCCCCTGTTCCAGAAGCTGCACGGCGATGTAGCTGTCGGTTTCGATCGGTGTCGTTGGGAGATGCTGTTCCCGGCGAAGCTCTTTGTCGTTGTACAGCACGCCGTTGTGGGCGAGGGCGAACGCCTCTGTGCCGCAGTGTCCATCGAACGGGTGGTTGTTGCAGTTCCGTTTCTCGCTGCCCTGTGTCGTGAACCGGGTGTGCCCGATGACCGATCGTGTCCCTCTGGGGAAGAACAGCTTGACCTTGTGTGCCGGCTTCGGCTTTTTGTAGGTGACGATGCTGCTGCCCCGGACGATTCCCGTTGCGTCTGTGCCACGGACTTCCGCAGCGACTGAGAGGTAGTGTATCAGCTTTTTCAAAACGGCATTACTGGTCTTACCCTTGTAGTCTAAAAATCCAAACACTGCACACATGTTACATCTCCTCGCTTTCTGTCACCACTTCATTGATGTACAGTCTTCTCTCTTTGAGATACTGGATCAGTTCCGGTTCTTCGATGGAACTTACAAATTCTGACCAGCTCATGGCATCGATGCCCTCCTCAGACAAAGAAATCGCCGCATCACAGATGTGGTTGACCATCTGCAATGTGGCGATGAAAGTGTTGTATTTGAGTGTCCCTCGGAACAGGCGAAACTCAATGGTGTGGTAGTTATTGAGATTGACCGCAACGTATCTGCCGTTGCAGCCGCTTTTCGCTTTCTCTAGGATTTGTTTTCCAGTCTTTTCAAAGCCAAATCTTGCACTCCATCGGCTCATGTTGTAGCTGCTTCTGCGGCTGAATGTGAACAACTCGTTCCAATGCTTTTCCACAAAGAACAGAATCCGGCTGATGACATCTTCCTGTTCTGCTTGATTGTCCCCAAAAGCATTGCGATTGACGTGAATGTGCAGACCGCAAGTCGATGTCTGATGGGAACGGTAGCCCATGGCAACTGCCTCCCGAAGGATTTCTTTCCAGTTCATTTCCTCTGTGTGGTACTCTAAGGTCATGGGGTGGGAAACGATCTCAAAACCGTCTTCCAAGCTGCCGTCTGATTTGATGTAGATATTTTCCTCATGCACATTGGCGATGCTTTTGAGAGCTGCGGCGTTGTCGTTGTCCTTGCCGCCTTCATCCACTTCCAGTTCTACGCCAAAGTATCGCTTTCCGTTTCCGTAGAAAATGGGTGTGGGCTTGTAGCCGTATTCCTCGATTTCGTCCTCAAACTCGTCGAAGCATCTTTCGCAGTAGGGCAGGTCGCCGTGCCAGCAGACAATGCTTTCCGGAACGATCTGTCCGCAGGATTCGCAGCGGTAGTAGTGGGCATCAAAGCAGTCCTGACAAAGGCAGGTGTCTTCATCGGAGACGCTGTTCTGTTCCCAGATCGTCTCGCCGCAGTGGTCGCAGGTGACACAGTGTTCCTCAACACAGTCATCGCAGAGCAGCTCATCGTCTACCGGTGTGCCTTCTCCCTCCGCAAGCACTCTTCCGCAGTAGTCACAGATTCTTACTTCTTCTTCCATTTCAAGTTCCTCCAAAAACAAAAATTCCGGTAAGGCTGAAAGAATTTACCTTACCGGAATTATAATATATATTTGAGGTTGGGGGTTGATACGGGTGAGAAAAGTGATGTGGTTTTCGCAGCACCTTTCCGAAAACAACTCGTTTTTACAAACTGAAAATTCAAAGTGTTATACTGATACTGCGGTTGCAAAAGCATTGCAGCCAATAACGAAACGGGAGGAATTTTCAATGTCTCAGAAAAAACGAAAACCAAACGAATTTACAATAGGATACAAGGCAATGGTGACAGATTATCTGCTTTACGAGGATTGCTGCGACTATCATCTGAAACTGATTCTTGCGGTTTGGGATGGTGTGACTGTGCAGGAAGAGGTGAAATACTTTAGCTATCTGACCACATGGGGCAGCAGTCAATTCCGTGATTTGTGTGTGGATTTTGGCTTGCTGGCTTGTGCGGAGTCTGTATACTGCGATTTGAACCGTCTGCTGGGAGCCTATTGTATTGTGCAGTATTATCCGAAAAAGCGGCAAATACCGGAGGATAAAATTGACGAAGTCATGCCGGTGGTGTCGAATTGTGACAGGGAAAATGATTGGGATCATCTGCAATTTGCAGAACCATTTGCTCGTATTGCCGTGGCTGAGGAAAAAGCGGAAAGTACCATACAGCTGGCAAAGTATGTAGATGATATCGAAGAAACATATCGCTTTTGCGTCAATCATCTATGGCTGCACCCGAACATTCGGTGTATCTATCGAAAGAATATGCCGGAGCTTCCAATTCCCAGACATCCGGAACATGACAAGAAATGGATCTCGATGCGGAAAAGGGATTTTCCAGAGCATAATCTGTATGTTCCGGTCAAGGAATATGACCTGCGAATGGAGCATGATGCGGAGTCATACTATGTAAAGGAGCCGCTGCGGCGGAATCGGTAAGGGGAAGCTGATAGAGTAGGGGAGATGTGAAAAAATCCGGTGAGGTTGGGGGAAAACCTTGCCGGATTTTTTATGTGATAGGGTTGAAATTTGTAAGAAAAGGCTTACTTTGCCGAAACCAATTTCAGGGAGTTATCCAGACCGTCCAGAACGGCGAATGTGGAGTCGTCAATTTTGGTGAAAGCTACAATGTTGTCGCTGAGATAATTGGTGCCGGAGTTTTCGATGTCTTTGCCATCTATGATTAGGATATCATGGTTTTCGTCACTTTTTTTATTTAAGGCACCTGTATCAGATTCCTGATAGTCAAGATTCACCTGATAGATGGAATGGTCTTCTGTCATGTAATACACGGCATCTGTGTCTACAAAGAACGGATTTTCATCAATGTTTGTTTTTATTTTTTCAGAATATTCTCCGTCCGAAGTTAGCAGCTGTGTCGTTTTTACAATACTAATTTTATCATCAACGCTGCTTGAAAGAGCAGTCAAATAATAATATTCATCATTATACAAAAAAGGATAAGAGAAGGAAGGATAACCTACATAAGGAACTTTTCCGGAAGCGAGAACATCACCCGTATCCAAAGAAAATTGATATCCATTTGTAAAGGCTTCATTTTCTGACAAAAAAGTAAAAGCTGTTGGCGAAACAACGTTGTAAGACTCTTCTATATAGCATACACTTTTATCTGCCTCTACATCGTAAATACCAATATTTTCATTCTGAACATTCAGGTAAAGCTTTCCGGTATACGGATTCACCCCATATGTTTTGAATGCATCTCGGTAATCGCTTTCGGATAAATCAACCGCTGTTTCTGTTTTATTTGTATTCAGGTCGTAATACATGATTTTAGCTTCGTCTTGCATATAGTAGATTCTATTGTTTACCGGATTATATTGAATTTTATATGTTCCATCATGTGTATTAAAATGTGCTAAAGATTTTACTCCATAAGTTGCCGTATTGCCAGCTGTTTTCTCTGTTGTCTGTTCCTCTGTTGCTTCCGTTGTGCACTCTGTCTCTGTCGCTTTTTCTGTGGTCTCTTCTTTGGATTCTGTTTCCGGTTCGGTGGATGCTTCGCTGCTCTCTTCGACTTCGGCGACGATGGCAGGAGTGGACACCGTTTGCTCCGGTTCATTTTTGTGGCTCATCAGATACCAGATGACCAATCCGGCGAGAAGCAGCAGCAGAATCAGGATTGCGATCAGGCAGCCAAGCGGCGACTTCTTTTTCTTTTTGACGGCAGCATTTTCCGGATTCAGAGTGCCGTTGGGATTATTTTGAAGTGCGCCTGCCCTGGATCAACTACCTTGGCAGCGAGGA
>ENA-OPWD01002133-OPWD01002133.1-human-gut-metagenome-genome-assembly--contig:-NODE-2133-length-12151-cov-5.492312_pt1 | contig 12151 bp, 10 predicted proteins | sample MGYA00241502_ERZ501996 | MGnify/ENA primary metagenome ERZ501996 (study PRJEB25962, sample SAMEA2042011) | human gut metagenome | biome: human gut; feature: human-associated habitat; material: faeces... | reverse complement strand
TGCACAAAATGCTGTGCAGCAGCCGCTTTTTTGGGAGCTGATGAAACGCTTACGCTTCCGTTTCGGGCTCTTCCTCGGGCTTTGCTTCGGAATGCCGCCGACGGAACCAGTCGGCGGGGATGCCGCTCTGGGCAGGGGTAAGATCCGGCGCGGGGTGACCGTCCGGCAGGTGTGCGCCGAAGGCCGGAACAAAAAAGAACTTGCGCACGATGAAGATCAGCGCGATCGCGCCAACGCTGAGCAGATTCTCCACGGCGGAATCGTGCCCCACCACCAGATGGCGTGCAATGGCGTAAAGCAGCACCTCAAGGCTGCTGCCGGGGCTGTGCTTGGCCAGCATCTTGATGAACTCAATGCCGATCACGATATCCAGACTGCGCTCCAGAAAGGTGCGGATCTCTGCTTCGTTGCCGTCGGACAGCAGGCCGGGCATCCAGCGGATGAGCGGCACAACACTGAACAGCAGACCGATCAGCACTAAGCCGGACAACAGTACCTCCAGCAGACTGGAAGCCTGAATGATGCGGTTGCGCAGGGAGGTGCGCCAGTGGCTTTCTACCGGGTGAGAGGGGTGTTCCATAGTAAGACCTTCCTTTCGGCATTCTGCTAAACAGGATTCGACAAACTTCTGGTTAGATTGTAGCAGAATGCGGGCAGGCTGTCAATTCATGGAAAATCAATTCGCCTTGGCGGCAGACTGTGCCGGAACGTACCCGGCCTTCTGGATGCAGGCGATGCCGTCAGCGGTGTCCAGCCAGTCGTACAGATGGCGCTCCGGGCTGTCGGCGGCGGCATCCGGGTGGATGACGGCGTAAAAATCGTTGCAAAGGGGGTAGCTGCCATCGGCAAGGGTATCGTTGCTGGGGGTCACACCGTCCACCGCCAGCAGACGCAGCCCGGGTTTGGAGTACATCTGGTCGATGTAATAATACACTGAGAAGCCGATGGCGTTGGCGCTGTTGTTGTAATCGGCAATGCTGTCCACCAGCTCACCCATGGCGGCGGGAGCCAGCTCAGAGGGCGGGGTCATCAGCTCACCGCCCTGAATGAGCAGTTTTTTGAACAGGGTCTGGCTGCCGGAGTCCTCGCCGCGCTGGAAGGCAACGATTTCCTGATCCTTGCCGCCTACGTCTTTCCAGTTGGCGATCTTTCCGGCGTAGATGTCCCGCAGCTGCTGCTGGGTAAGCGCCTGCACGGGGTTGTCCTCGTTGACGATGAACACCAGCGCGTCCACTCCAATGGGCTTCTGCTCCAGCTCCACGTTGGCCTCTTGCAGCTCTTCCTTTACATAGTCCGGCGCTTCGTATACCACCAGCATTCGGGTGGTGGTGTCGTACAAGCCAAAGTTTTCCCATGCGTAGGCGGTGGTGCTCACCGTGATGCTGCTGCGGGCTTCTTCCAAGTCCATACCGGTGGTATCGGCCAGCATCTGCGCCATCAGCGGGATGCAGGCGGTGCTGCCGTCCAGCGGGGGAAAATCCTCCACGGTCAAAAACGGCGCTGCCTGCTGCACAGCAGAGGAAGCAGCAGAGGATGCAGGCTGTTCTACCACAGAGGAGGCGGTGCTGCCGGAGGGCGCATCCGTGCCCTTGCAGGCGGTCAGTACCCCGGCAGCGGAGCAGGCAGCCAGCCCCAGCAGAAAGCTGCGGCGGGAAATTTTAGCGTTTTTCATAAGAAAGCCCTCCTAACTCAATAGCCGTAACTCGGTTCATCGTCCGCAGTGGCAGACGAGAAAATACTCTGGCAGTACAGCCAGTTGCCGCTTGTGTCCATCCAGCCCACATAGAAGCCCCGTTGTGCAGCAAACACATGGTCGGGCAGGGCGTTCAGGCTGTTAGAATAGTACCCGGCGCAGCTGGCAAGCCCCTGTAATACTACCTTGCCGTCTGCGTCCAGCACATCGCATACGTTGCCGTAGGCGCTGCCCACAGCGCTGCGGCTGCCGTAGAACATGGGTCTGCCGTCGGGGTCGGTGGTCAGGTAGTTGACGTAACTGTATTTGCCCTGCAGGGCGGTCAGGTCGCTGACAAGCCCCTGCGGGCCGTACAGCCGGGTGGCGGTGGTCTCGTAGCGGTCGTTGTCCTGCAATTTCAGCCAGACGTAGCCGCTGCCGTAGTTGCTCATCCGTACCCGCTGCTGGTGCTCCACCGGCTCTACGGTGGTGTCGGTCAGCAGCTTGCCGTTGTCCTTGCTGTACACCCGCAGGCTGCCGTCCAGCGCGTAGACGGCTATGGTGTTATCGGTGGTGTTCACATCGTACAGCGGGGTCTTGGTGCCGGTTTCCAGATCATAGAGCTCGTAGCCATGATCCTCGCCGCTGTGCCATGTTATCACATAGCCCGGGAAATATTGGCTGGGCTGCTCGTCAAAGGCGGCAATCAGTCCGCGGTCCTCTGTGGTCATATCCCGCAGTTCGTACCGGCCATCGCCGGTGGAAAAGCTGGCAAGACCGCCCGGGTAGACCTGCAAAAAGCCCGTGTACTGCTCGCCGGTCTGGGTGTTATACAAAATCTGGTCGGTGGTCTCGGCTCCGGTGGCAACGTCCAGCTCCACCCAGTCGCTCAGGGTATCGCTGTCGTAGAAAAGGCGGTATGCCGAGGCGGCATCGGCGCGGTAGACGGGGGTGCCGTCCTTTTCCTGCACAACTACCCAGCGGTTCTGTTGGTAATCCATATCCCAGTCGTAATCGTCCAGCCCTTCCGGGCGGGCGTAGCAGCTGAACACCAGCTTATCGCCGCATAGGGTGCAGCTGTATGCGCCCTCCGGCACCGGCAGCGCTGCGCCGGTGGCAAGGTCGATGACCTGACAGGTGCCGTAGCCGGACTCCGGGACGTAGCCGCCATCGACAAGGCGGCTCTCCTGCAGCACCAGCAGGCCGTTTTGCAGGGTAGCGTTCTGCTCGCCCTCAAAGGACATCACCTCAGTGCCGGTCTTGTCGTACAGGGCGGTGCGGCGTCCGCCCCGGCCGGTGGGGTCGGACCAGCTGCGCAGCCAGTAGTCCGCGATGCCGGTGGCACTGTCCTCCACCAGCGAGACGTTCTCGCTGCGGGCAGCCTGATGCAGCGGGGTGCTGCCGCACAGGATGGTGGTGCTGCTCCCCGCGCGGTCATAGCAGTACAATACCCGCAGACGGTCATCGTTCAGCACGGCGGGGTCGTACAGGGGCTTGCCGCTGTCGTCCGTGGGCACGGAAACGGCAGAGCTTGCAGCGCCCGGCACGCCGGTGGCGGGCGGCAGCAGGGCACAGCCGCAGCCCAAGGTAAGGGCAAGGGCTGCGCAGACCGCCCCGCAGCCGATACGCAAGACAACACGCTTCATAAAAACACTCCTTTGCAAAAAACAGGGAGGAAAATTTTTCCGTTCACTCAGAATACGAAACAGCCGCATTTTTCATTGCAGAGCTTGCAGAAAAATGCGGCTAAAAATGGTTACAATTGCATTACAGCTGCGCCGGGGCATGGGACGCTTCTGCCTTGTCCATCTGCTCCAGCTGCCGCAGAAAGGCCAGCAAAAAGGGCAGCGAGATGAAGAAGGTGAGCGCATCCGCAATGGGCTGGCAGAGCTCCACACCCACAAGACCCAGCACCCGGGGAAGTACAAGGATCAGCGGGATAAAGCACACGCCCTGTCGGCAACAGGCCAGAAAGGTGGCGCGCCCGGCCTTGCCAACGCTCTGGAAGGTCATGTTGGCCACTACGATCACCGGCTGCAAAAGGACGGCAAAGCACTGGTAGCGGAAGGCGGGCAGCGCCACGGCGGTGACCTCCGGGTCATCCCGGAACAGGCGGATCAAAGTCTCATCGTTCCACCAGCACACCGCAATCAGCACCACCAGCAGCGCAAAGGCGGCTTTCAGGGTAAAAACGGCAGCCTGCCGTACCCGGTGGTATTTGCGTGCGCCGTAGTTGAAGGACGCCACCGGCTGCAAGCCCTGTCCCACGCCGATGGCCACCGAGAGGATGAACATAAAAATGCGGGACACGATGCTCATGCCCGCCACGGCGGCATCGCCGTAGCTACGGGCGGCAATGTTCAGCAGCATCCCGCCGATGCTGTTCAGTCCCTGTCGGCCAAAGCTGGGCGCGCCGCCTGCAAGGATCTGCAAAAACTCGCGCGGCTCCCGGGTGACGGCGGAAAGCTGGAACTGGCTGACCGTTTTGCCCCGCAGGAACATATACAGCAGAATGCCAAAGCTGATGGTCTGGCTGAGGGCGGTGGCGATACCGGCACCGGCAGTGCCCAGCCCCAGCCCGAACATGAACAGCGGGTCCAGCGCAATGTTCAGAAGTCCGCCGGTGACCAGCCCGACCATGGCAAGGTTCGCCTTGCCCTCATACCGCAGGATGTTGTTCATCACCAGACTGGAGATCATCAGCGGCGCGGCAAGCAGAATGGGGCGGGCGTAGGCGCAGGCGTGGGGCAGAATGGTATCGGTGCTGCCCAGCAGCATCATAAAGTCCGGCAGGGTGGCAAGACCAGCCACTGCCAGCACTACGCCAAAGGCCAGCGCCGTAAAAAAGCTGGTGGAAGCAAAGCGGGTGGCGGCGTGGGTATCCTGACTGCCCAAGCGGCGGCTGATGATGGTGCCGGAGCCGTGCCCCAGCATAAAGCCCAGCGCCTGTATAATAGCCATCAGGCTGGAAACGACACCCACCGCGCCGGAAGCGCTGGTGGAAATGCGCCCCACAAAAAAGGTATCGGCCAGATTGTAGATGCTGGTGATCAGCATACTTAAAATGGTGGGCGCGGCCAGACTGAGGATCAGCCGGGGGATGGGGGTCTCGGTCATTTTATGATATTGCACCACAGTGCGGTCCTGCTGGGTCATGGAAAAATATCCTCCTTCAAAAACGAGAAAGCCGCCCCTTTCAGAGCGGCAGATAGTCCTGATAGAAACAGTATAACGCAGTTGCGGCAAAATGTCGAGAGGGAGAAAAACGGCCCTTTCTCCCCTGCGAAGGGGCGAAAAAGCAGGTGAAAACAGGATGCTTTCTATATAAAATGCTAAAGAATTGTCGAATTGCTTGTGAAAAATCACGATATGTGGTATTCTTTATAAGAAGGAATTGGAAAAATCTGTGCATTTTATGATTGGGAGGGATTTATACATGAAATCCGTAGCACAAACTGTGATCGAAGCCGACCGCTTTTATACCATTGCCGCTCACACCGGCAACGTCATTCAGGCAGTGGAAGGCAGCAAGGACGGCGGCACTGTCCGCCTGGGCAAGTATGACCACAAGCCCGAACAGGAGTGGAGCTTTGTCCGCGAGGGCGATGGCGTGTACCGCATCCGCAACCGTGCTTCCGGCAAGCTGCTGGATCTGACCATGACCGGCACTGCCAACGGCACATGGCTGCATCTGTGGGAGGACGTGGGCGGCACGTCCCAGATGTGGAAGGTAGAGCACACCCCGGAGGGAACCGTGCGTCTGCGTTCTTCTTGGGCAGGCGGCAAGTGCGTGGACACCGTGGGCATGGGTGCCGAGGTGGGCGCTGTGCTGCAGATCTGGCAGGAAGTGCCCGGCGGTGGCGACCAGCTGTGGGTCATCTCTGAGGTAAAGGACCGCGTAAAGCGTGCCGCTAAGGTTGAGCAGGCATCACCCGCTGCCGAGACGAAGTCCGCACCGGCCAAGGAAGCCGCTCCCGCCAAAAAGCCCGCAGCCCGCAAGCCCCGCACCACCAAGAAGGTGGAGGAGAAGCCCGCTGCTCCCACCGCAAAGGCCGCAGAGCCGGTCAAGGCAGAAAAGCCCGTCGTGAAGAAGGCAAAGGCAGAGCCAGCTGCCCCCGCCGCAGAGGTGAAGGCTGCGCCCGTTGTGGAGACCAAGGCTGAGACTACTGCTCCTACAACTAAGGCTGCATCTGCTGCGGAAGCTAAGACTGCCCCCGCCGCCGCAAAGCCCAAGGCAAAGCGTGCACCCTGCAAAAAGACCGTAAAGAAGTAAGAGATCATAAAACGCAAAAAAATCGGACAGACCGCAGTCTGTCCGATTTTTTGTGTTTATATAAGCTTTTTTATGCAGCAGGGGCGGCAGCATCATCGCTCTGGGCGGCGGTCTGCACGAACTGCACGATGCTCTCGATGGTCTTGCGCAGCTGCACAAGGCTTTCTACGTCAGAGTCCTGCATCCGGGAGGTGGGAGCGGTCACCACGGTCTGGGCGGCAGTCACCGTGCCGGTCAGCTCTGCATGGATGTGGTGGGCGGGCACGTCCAGCAGGATGTGCACCTTGGGGGACAGGGTCTTGAGCAGACCCTGCTTTTCGATGCCCAGAATCAGCTGCGGCGCGCCCTCCCCGGCGGTGAGGTTCGGCAGCTGAAGGTAGAGGTAGCCTTCCTTCGCGTTGGCGGGCTGTACGGTTTTAAGCTGCTTGAGATCCAGCTGGAAGTCGTTTACCTGCTGCAAGCTGGTGGCAGTGGGGTCTACCCCCAGCAGGGTAGCCAGCTGGTCCTGAGAGATGTAGCTGCCCAGCGACCAGCCCGGCAGCAGCAGGCTTGCCAGCGGATATTCGGCCACAACGGTGCTGCGCAGCTTGTTGTACAACTGTCCGGCATCGTACAGGGTCTCTTCCTCGCTGATGTACATCCGGGTCAGAGGGGCATCGTTGACGGTGCTGGTGCCCGTCGGGTACAGCGCCAGCTGCACCGCCCGGGGGGTGTACTGGCCGGTCAGGCTGCCGGTGGTGCCGCCGAACTTGTCCAGCAGGGCGTAAAGAGCAGGGGGCTCTGCTTCGGTGGAGGTGATGGTGTAGTCCAGCGCAAAGCTGGCACCGCTCTGGAATGCCTTGATCTTGCGGCTGACGAAGCTGTACAGCACTGCCGCAGCCACCGCGCACACCAGAACCAGACACAGCAGAACGATCAGCGCCGCACGCAGACCGGTGCGCTTTTTGTGGGAAGATGCCATGGGAAACCTCTCCTTCCGGTAAACGTATTTGATTCAGCATAACGGAACTGCACGCAAATGTCAAGCGCCGCAAACTGCGGACAAAACAAAAAACCTGAAACATTTCTGTTTCAGGTTTCTGGCGGAAAGATGGGGATTCGAACCCCAGAACGCTTTTGACACGTTACACGATTTCCAGTCGTGCGCCTTAGACCAACTCAGCCATCTTTCCATATTCGGTTCTGCGTTTTGGGCCGTGGCCCTCAGCGCTCCACTATAATACCTGAAAGAAGCACTTTTGTCAAGGATTTTTTTGAAAAAAATTGTATTTTTTCAAAAAGCACGTGCCTGCGTTTCTAGCCTCTGAACTTTGCACTGAAAACCGTGCAAAACCCTTGACGACGGCTGAAAACCGGGCTATGATGGGGGCAGAGAGTGCTGCGGAGAGAGTTTGCCCTGCAGAAATGGAATAAAAGGAGGATATTTTAATTATGACTTATCCTGAAGTGCTGGCCAATGCCCGTGAGTGCATTGGCAAATACTGCAAGGCCTGCCCGGTGTGCAACGGCGTGGCCTGCAAAAACCAGATCCCGGGCCCCGGTGCCAAGGGTGTGGGCGATACGGCCATCCGCAATTATAATAAGTGGGCCGAGATCCGTGTGAACATGGACACCCTGTGCGAGGGCGGCACCCCGGACACCCATATTGAGCTGTTTGGCAAGAGCTTCAAGTACCCGTTCTTTGCAGGCCCGGTGGGTGCTGTGAACCTGCACTACTCCGAAGCCTATACCGATATGACCTATAATGATGTGCTGGTGCGCGCCTGTGCAGAGAACGGCATCGCTGCCTTTACCGGCGACGGCACCAACCCCACCGTTATGGAGATGGCCACCAAGGCCATTGGCGCAGCAAACGGCTGCGGCGTGCCCACCATCAAGCCCTGGAACATTGATACCATTAAGGAAAAGATGGCCGAGGCCAAGGCCAGCGGCTGCTTTGCCGTGGCCATGGATGTGGATGCAGCCGGTCTGCCCTTCCTGAAGAACATGACTCCGCCCGCAGGCAGCAAGAGCGTGGCAGAGCTTGCCGAGATCGTCAAGCTGGCCGAGCGCCCCTTCATCGTCAAGGGCGTTATGACCGTTAAGGGCGCACTGAAGGCAAAGGAAGCCGGCGCGGCTGCTATCGTGGTGTCCAACCACGGAGGCCGCGTGCTGGATCAGTGCCCGGCCACTGCCGAGGTGCTGCCGGAGATCGCAGCAGCCCTCAAGGGCACCGGCGTGAAGATCCTGGTGGACGGCGGCATCCGCACCGGTGTGGATGTGTTCAAAGCACTGGCACTGGGTGCAGACGGCGTGCTGATCTGCCGCCCGTTCGTCACGGCTGTGTATGGCGGCGGCGAGGAAGGTGTGAAGTGCTACATTGATAAGCTGGCCGGTGAGCTGGCCGACACCATGCAGATGTGCGGTGCGCATTCTCTGGCCGAAATCACCCCGGATATGGTGCGGGTATAAGAAAAAGAGTGAATAGAAAAGCGGTCTGTGCCTTTGCGGTGCGGGCCGCTTTTTCATCCTTGCAGCTGCGTGCCGGGGTAGTAGTGTGCCAGAATATCGGCATAGCTTTTGCCCTGCTCCGCCATGGCCTTTGTGCCCCACTGGCTCAGGCCCACGCCGTGGCCATAACCCCGGGTGGTAAAGCTGAAATTCCCGCTCTGGTACTGTACCGTAAAGCTTGTGCTGCGCAGGCCCAGCGCCCGGCGCAGGGTCGTGCCGGAAACGGTCTGCCCGCAGACCGTGACGGTTTTTGTGTATCCGGCGCTGGTCAGCGCTGCCGGGCCGAACCAGCCCTCCGGCGCGGCGAGGTCGGCAGAAATGCCAAGGCCTGCAAGGGCCTGCTGCACCTGCTCTGCGGAAAAGGTGACGGTGTATTCGTAGTTGTCAGCGGAACGGTCGGTGCTGCTGTCCACTGAAATGAGGTAGGGCAGGGCGGAACCCCATACATTTTCGCTGGCCTCGGTCTGCCCATTGGAAATGGCAAAGTAGCTGGCGCAGGCAGGAGCATTCTCATAATAAAGTATCTCATCCAAGACCTCGTCCACAAGGGCGGAGAGGCGGGCATAATTCTGCTCGTAGGCGGTGCCCCAGTAGCTGCGCAGCACCGGCTCGGTCAGGCAGCCCTGCCGCCGGGCTGGGTCGGCAGTGAGCCAAGCGCCGCTTTGCAGGGTGGTGTGGTCCCGGCAGTAGAGCGCGTAGCTGTGGGCGGCAACGGCCTGTGCCTTGAGCGCTTCGTCCGGCCAGCTCACCGGCATCTCGGCGGCGACAGCACCCAGAACGTATTCCTGACGGGAAAGCTCCAGCACCTGTCCGGTGGCCTGATCCTCCACCAGAAAGGTCTCGGCATCCGCAGAAGGCACGGCATTTGGCGGCTGCGCAGATGCTGCAGGCGAAAATACGGCAGAAGATGCGGGCTCTGCCCCGCTGAGCACGGCACGTGTGACCCGGTAGGCAGCCAGCGGCAGAATGCTGCCCAGCACCAGCAGGACCGCAAAGATTGGCAGAAAAAACTTTTTCATAGTCCCAAACCCTCCGACAGCGGTGTTTTTTTAATCAGAATACCGGATATACCCTGAAAAAAGATGCGAAACAGGGAAAAAGCCTTTTGTGGTGCAAGTGCAAAAAAGCACCAAACCGACTTTTTGAGCGCTGAACGGTGCAGTTAATGCTTGAATTTACTCGTCAAAAGCGATAATATAGAATTATACCCATCATTGAGGGTGGGCGGGAAAGTATATAAATAGGATGAAAGGAGAATTCCCCTTATGAATTTTGCACATTCGGAGGTGGCAACGCTGGACCCGAACACGATGCGGACTTTGTGTGAGGAATATGTTGCCAACAACTACATCGATCCGGAGACGAGCGAACGTCTGGGGGTTAAGCGCGGCCTGCGCAACCCGGATGGCACTGGTGTGCTGGCCGGCCTGACCAACGTCTGCGACGTTGTGGGCTATAAAAAGGATCAGGAAGGCCATGTGATCCCCACTCCCGGCAAGCTGATCTACCGCGGTGTGAACATCAACGAGATCGTGGACGAGGCCTACCGCAATGACCGCTTTGTGTTTGAAGAGGTGATCTGGCTGCTGCTGTTCGGCAGTCTGCCCAACCGGGAGCAGCTGGACGATTTCTGTGAGATCCTGGCAGAGCACCGCGCCCTGCCGGAAGGCTTCATGGACACCATGAACGCTCCCTCGCCCAATATCATGAATAAGCTGCAGCGCTGCGTGCTGGGCCTTTACTCTTATGATGAGCACGCCGAGGATCTGAGTCTGGAGAACATCCTGAGCCAGAGTATCAATCTGATCGCCAGCATGCCCACCATGATGGTGAACGCTTACCAGATGAAGCGCCGCTACTACGATAAGCAGAGCATGTTCTTCCACCTGCCCAAGCCCGGCCAGAGCACGGCAGAGCACATCCTCAGCACCTACCGTCCGGACCAGAAGTTCACCCACGAGGAAGCAAAGCTGCTGGATATGTGCCTGCTGGTGCACGCCGACCACGGCGGCGGCAACTGCTCCACCTTTACCACCCGTGTGCTGTCCTCCTCCGGCACCGATACCTACTCCGCAATCGCGGCGGCCATTGGTGCACTGAAGGGCCCCAAGCACGGCGGTGCCAACCTGATGGTGAACCGTCAGCTGAAGGATATCCTCAAGCATGTGGAAAACCCCGAGGACGACGATGAGGTGCGCGAGTATCTGCGCCGCATCCTGCGCAAGCAGGCGGGCGATGGCTCCGGCCTGATCTACGGCATGGGCCACGCGGTGTACACCATCAGCGACCCTCGTGAGGTGATCCTGAAGCAGCGCGCCCGCCATCTGGCCTACGACAAAGGCTTTGAGGAAGAGTATAATATGCTGTGCAGCATCGAACGGCTGGCCCCCGGCATCTTTGCCGAGGAAAAGGGCAGCACCAAGCCGGTGTGCGCCAACGTGGACCTGTTCAGCGGCCTGATCTACAACATGCTGGGCATCTCTGAGGATATCTACACCCCGCTGTTCGCCATTGCCCGTGTGCCCGGCTGGTGTGCACACCGCGTGGAAGAGGTGGTATTCGCCAACCGTATCATTCGTCCCGCTTACAAGTATCTGGGCGTGCGCCAGAAATATAAGCCGATCGAGGAACGCTGATGAATCCTTCTGTTTTGTTCGTTTTTATCCTGAGCATTCTGCTGGGCGTGCTGCGCGCGGCAGACCTTGCCTTTGGCACCGATGCCGTCACCGGTCTGTGCGTGGTCGGCTCGGTGTGGTGGCGCTATCTGGCACTGGGTATCGTGGTGCTGGCTGCAGTGCTTGTGGGCCGTACACAGCCTTCCCGCTCGGAAGCGGTGCGTAGCCGCAGGCCGCTGGCCGGTATTCTGGCTTTTGTCGGTGCAGTATGTTTTCTGGCCGCAGCGGGTGCACAGATCGCGCTGGGCGCAGCTTCCGGTCTGGGCGGCTTTGTGCGGTGCATTCTGGAATGCCTGTGCTCCGCGTGGCTCAGCACCATGGGCCGCTGCTGGCTCAGCCCCAACGAGCGGAAAAAGCCCTTTGGCGGGCTGTATCTGGCCGTGGCGGGCAGTCTGCTGTTCTACTGGAACGTGCTGCTGCGCTTTATGGAGAACAGCTCCAGCTGGCACCGCGTGACCCCTACAGCGGCGGTGTGGCAGGCGCTTGCGGCACTGGTGTTTTTGGCAGCGTTGGCCCGGGCGCTGCATGTCCCGCAGCCGGGCAATGGCAAAACACTGTGCGCAGCCGGGCTTGCCGCATTTGCACTTTGCCTGTGCTGGCAGCTGCCCTATGTACTGGTTTTGATGAGCGGCCTGAGCTGGGCCGCACCGGCTGTCTGGCCGGAGATCTTTGCCGGACTGGGCCTTTGCTGCGTGGGCGGCATTGGCGGAGCGTGCGTTACAGCCTGCTTGAACGGGGAGAGCTGACAAAAATGTTGGCACTCTGTTGGCGCAATTGCCGAAAAGCAGGGAATGAAAGGAATTAAAATCGTACAAAAGCAAAAAATGCAGTGAATGTCTTGTTAATTTTTTGGCAGACACTTGAAACTTTCTGCGTTTTGGTCTAAAATAAAGATACCGTGATTTATCCGATTATGGGTAAAATAATTAGGAGGTACTATTAACATGGCTGTTAGAGTTGCTATCAATGGTTTCGGTCGTATTGGTCGTCTGGCTTTCCGTCAGATGTTTGATGCTGAGGGTTACGAGGTCGTCGCAATCA
>ENA-OPWD01002126-OPWD01002126.1-human-gut-metagenome-genome-assembly--contig:-NODE-2126-length-12177-cov-2.057499_pt1 | contig 12177 bp, 10 predicted proteins | sample MGYA00241502_ERZ501996 | MGnify/ENA primary metagenome ERZ501996 (study PRJEB25962, sample SAMEA2042011) | human gut metagenome | biome: human gut; feature: human-associated habitat; material: faeces... | reverse complement strand
TATTTTAAAACTCCTCTGCCGTGCCCCGCAGCATTGCGGGGTGTTTTGCCATGCAAAATATAGGGGAGGTGTCCGTAGGACGGAGGGGTTACAAAAATGAAAACAAGACGGCAAACGATTCCCCCAGCCACGCCATCGTTTCGACCGGGCAATGCACTATCACAAATCACAAAAAGAGTCAAGAGAAGCCACCCTCAAAACGAAAAATGCAAGGCGATACGTACCCCACCTTTGCTCACGTTCGGGCTTTCCCGATAGGTCAATCGCCATACATAATCTACCCGCAAAATGGTAAATATATTATCGAGACCTACACTACATTCCATATAGGGCATTTTATCCATTTCGGTACTACCCTTCGGGAATACGAATAAATCTTTATTATACAGTGGATTATTCTTCTTGCTCAAACTACCGTACAAACCTCTGAACGCAAACACCTCTCTCAATTTCATATATTTCAACAGAGGGATACGATTGAACAAAGCTCCATTTGCATAATAGGTAAAATCCCACGACACATACTGGTCGTTGATAAATTCGAGAGCATTCATCAAAGCATATGATTCCGGTTGAATCGTATAAGAAAGATTCGCATTAGGAAGTATCAACATAGGAAAAGGAACTTTGTCCCATACCTTTCCGGCCTTCACAATAGCATCGAAATAACCGAATGCCGAGAACCAAAAACGTTTCTGAATCCCAAATTCGGTATGATTATATGAATACTTGCTGCCCAAGAAATTTTTGAAAGCAAAATTATGAGAGAGTGTCAACACGGGAGCATCCAAATTGATTGGGAAACGTTGGCTTTTCGTTTGGTAAAATTTTTCATTGGGAGCGAAGCGCAATTTCACCTCAAAATTGGTTTGCATATAATCCTTTATCTTTTTACCATATCCATCGATAAAAGCGATACGGTCGGTCGCCATCTGCTGTATCTCGTTACGAATACCCAAACCGAATGAAAAACCGCCCTTTCGTTCTTGCAAATAAGACAACTCGGTCTTTCTTAAATAAGTAGCTTTATTATCGCCCTTACGTTTCAAAGAAAGGAAAACATTGTCTTTATTCGTGTACAGATAATGCTGTCCCAATTGGTCTATGTCGTACGAATGGCTCAGCTTGATAGAATTGATGGGGAACTCCCGGGAATGAAATTTCTTCTTATTGAACGAATATTCTACTTCGCCCGAATATTTAACCTTTTCATCTTTGGTCCCGTAAGCTACATAACCGCGAGCAAACCAATGTGGATTTAGTTGGGCGGTGGTTAGTCCACCTATTCTGAAACGAGCTCCCTCTATTTCATTTGCACTAATAGTCGTATTCATCGGCCCGAAATCGAACTTACTATCTTTCCCTGTTTCTATATAACCGCTGATTAGTATTCCCAAAACTTTCTCCGTATAATAGAACACCGGAACCTCTCGTAGTCGAGCTAAAAGTTTATCTACGGCATTCTCCTTTTTCTTTACTGGCACATGACGATTGTCTACCCAGAACTCTTCCGGTTTTGCCTGAGCATCTACTTCTACTTTCTCCCGCCCTTCAAAATCATAAACCGACAAATCGTCGGGAGGAGCAAAGGTAAACTTATCATAGGTGGTCATACGCCTTGCATACAATCCTTGCGTGGCAGGCATGATCCGGAACTCTATAATAGCATCGTCTTTCGTTTTAATACGCGTCCCGTCTTCCAAACGTTCATAATCCTGTTCGAGATACATATTCTCGACATAATTAAGATTGATATCCCGAGGCACGTTCAACTTCACCTTCTTGATAAAATAAGTCGAATCTCCTTCGGGCACATAAATATGACCTGTAAAGCCGAACGACTCTGAATTAAACGGAACAAAACCTAAATCCACGCATTTCACGCCGTCTACCAGAATCGTATCTAATAAATAGTACTTATAAAACGAAGTACCTATGTTGGACAAAGGGCTCACGAATCTATTATTCAACAGAGTAATATCATTCCTGAAAATATCGATTTCCCGGAATAAATCCTCACACAACATTTGCACGCTTTCTTGGCTGAATATTTCGTCGATTCCTGCCCGCTTAATACCGGTCACCACAGATTTCTCAGTTTCCGGGCTGCGACGATAATAATTCTCGGCGATCTTCTCCTTTATCGAAACAGTCAGAATAGGTTTGCCCGAAACCTCCGAAGTATCGACATAGTCAAAAATAAATTGGAATTTTTTGAAAAGCCACTTTTTCTTTTGTTCCTCCGAAAATTCATTCAGGGCAAAAGTCATCTTTTCATACTTTTCATAATTATAAAAATCGTGATTTTTCGGATCTCCTACGTGGCGACGCTCTATCAATTTTTTTACAAACTCCACTGCCGGATTATTTTTCTTACTGTATTTCTCCTTTTTCGGTTTCACGACCACCTCTTTCAAGACATAATCCGATGGAACCAAATCGATAACCAAATCATTCTCGGCTCCTTTCTTTACAAAAACCGTCTTCTCTCGATAACCCAACGTAGAAAATCGAACATTGAGAAAATTATCACGTACCGAAACGGCAAACTTACCGTCATCGTCCGTCATAAGTCCCTTATCGCTCCCCACAAAAAAAACAGAAGCATAAGATATAGGCTCATGGGTTATGGAATCTCGTACTATCCCCTTTATCACTGTCGCCTTTTGTGCCGTAGCCGAAATAGGAAGTCCTATAAATAATAGGCAAAGGGTTAATACCACATATATCTTTTTTGTCATAAAAGTCTCACAAACTGTATATTATAATTGGTCCCGATATTCGATTCTCTCGAATTTCCAAAATGCAAAAGTACAAAAAAACTGTCGGCTCTCGGAGTTTTATTATCTTCACTTCATGGGTTTAACAATGTTTAATAATGTCGGGATTTCTATTCTGCTTCTTAAACCAAATAAATGTACTATATTCGGCATTCTATTTATATATGTTAAATCATGAGTGCCGAAATAGAACGCAAATACACAGTAAAAGACCAGTCATACCGACAAGAATCAATCGAATGCAAATATTATAAACAAGGATACATCTCAATCGATAAAGAAAGAACCGTGCGCATACGAATTTCCGGGAATAATGCATTCATTACTCTCAAAGGCGTTACCACAGGTTGTACCCGTAAAGAATTCGAATACCCCATTCCGGTAGCCGATGCTGCCGAAATGCTCGGATCACTCTGTCTTCCTTCAATCATCGAAAAGAAAAGGTACATTTATCCCTATGCCGGACACAAATGGGAAATAGACGAATTCATGGGCAATAATGACGGACTGGTTATTGCCGAAATCGAGCTAAAATCAGAGTCGGAACAATTCGATTTACCTCCTTTCATAGAAACAGAAGTTACAGGCGACCCCCGCTATTATAATTCCAATCTGGCAAAACACCCCTATAAAACATGGAAAGAAAAAGAATAGTCAATTTATTTTAGTTTTTTTTTACAATTAAAATAATCTCTACTCGATTCTTTTCTCTACCTTTGCCCCTCGAAAATAATAGACCATTGGAAAGATGCCGGAGTGGTCGATCGGGACGGTCTCGAAAACCGTTGTACCCTTACGGGTACCGAGGGTTCGAATCCCTCTCTTTCCGCAAGCAAAAAGCGTAGTACTTTTATAATAAAGCATTACGCTTTTTGCATTTTAAATATACACAATATTTGAGTTCAGTAGATAATCAGTAAGGATTGTGGCTCAGTAGATAATTAACGGGGATTATTCGTGTATATTCCCCTATTGCTAACACAGTTCGCCGTAACGCTACGGGGCACGTCAGGGGAGAAAGGAATATATCCGGTATAAACAGACTGATACGATGGCGTTTTCAATCCCTCCGTCACTTCGTGACACCTCCCTTATTGCTAACGCCACACCCCGTAATGCTACGGGGCACAGCAATGGAGAAGTTTAAAATATTAAAAGTGCTTTTTAACCCTCTCCCTCCTACCATACCCCGTAACATGGCGAGGCGTTTTGAATAACATCGAAGCAGAGACAAAAGGGATATACATCTCACCCTCCCCCCCTGCCGTACTCCGCAGCATGACGGGTCGTTTTGAATAACATCGGAGCCCCTTCTTATACAGCACAGCCATAACGATCACATATTCTATGGTAAAACCCAGAGTATAAGCTACAAACATCTGATTGCGGGATCTTCCAAGATACAGGACGTCATAAGTTCCCGCAGAATTGATATATACGGCAGCCACCATCACAAGATACGAAAAAATTCCGGTTTTTATCACCAATTCCGGTTCAAAATACAGGCACCCAAGTATCGGAACAAGCACATAGGTAATGTATACACCTATATGATTATTCGTTCCCAGTATTCCGATAAACACCGCCGCCATAAAAAGCATATAGTCTCTCAGCAGCCGATCCGGCAAAAAACGTATCAGAATTCCCGGTGTGACAGCAATGATCAATTCAGCGATCAGTATAATCATCGTATATTCCTGTCCAGGAACACACAACCAGTGCCAGAATCGCTACTGTACATAACCGGTAGATCCTGGTCATAAGCTGATTGACCTGTTTCATATTTTTTTCAAGCATAAATTCTCCTCTGTATTTTGAGTCCCTTCAGTGTTCCAAATCCTTCCGGATTATATACTCGCTGCATACTCTTATTTTTATTGTTTCATAAAACAAATATAGAATCTTTATCAAAAAAAATACCCCATATTTTCATATATGGAGTATTTTTTCGATATAATTTTTCACATTTTAAGCTTCTTTTTCCAGATTTTCTGTCAGATTAAATTTCCGTTCCACCAGTTCTTCAATAAACTGTGCCGTTGCTTCCCAGCCCAGGAGGCTGCTGTTTAAGAGAATGTCACGGGTATGACGGTCGCCACGTTTTTTGCCGGTGATGTACTCGTGTCTTGCATGCTGAGATTTTTCCACATTTTCCCATTCTTCCTCTGCTTTGTGCTGGTTTAATCCTGATCTCTTCATAACGGAAGCAATCTCATCTTCTTTTGGTGCATAGATAAACACGTTCATTACATCGGAACTGTCTTTTAAGATATAATCACTGCTTCGGCCTACGATGACGCAGGAATTTTTTGCAAATTCGTGGATTGCCTGGAACTGGGCGTCAATAACACGATTGGAAAGGTTTGCATAGCGGACACCATAAGAAGTATCAAAAGCATAGCGGACGCCGATCCTGGTATCGGCTTCCTCTACCAGTCCTTTGTCAACACCGATTTCCTGTACGACTTTGTCCACCAGGTCACGGTCATAGTACTCAATTCCGAAATATTCCGCAACCATACGTGCGATCTCCGGTCCGCCGCTTCCGTATTCACAGCCAACGGTAATAACAAAGTGTCTGTCCGGATATTTTGCATCCGGAAGTGCAACCGTTTCTTCCGGTACTGCTTTTGTTTCGTCTACAATAAAGATATCACGGCCAAATTCCTCGCCGTATTTTCTCTTGGAATAGAAGTAAAAGAATACTCCAAGTGCAAGCCAGATTCCTACTACGACCCACTCCTGCCATACAAGTGCCGCGGAAAAAGATGCGGGAATAATATACAGAAATGTCATAAATCCGGCCATGATCACTGCCATGGCTCCAACAAAGCCGCCAGCTTTTACCTTATAAGGCCTTTCCATCTCCGGTTTCTTTTTTCGGAGAATACAGAAGGAAATAGATACGAACATATAGGCAATAACACAGCCAAAAGATGCAGCATCAACCAGCCATACCAGAACGCCTCTTCCAAAAAACGGCGCTGCCACACAGGCAATTCCGCAGAGGATAATGGCTGCTTCCGGCGTTTTGTTTTTTCCAAGCTTTCCGAACATCTTCGGGATCATCAGGGATTCACCCATGGAATACAGGGCACGGCTTCCACCCATCAGGAAAGAGTTCCAGGATGTGATGATTCCACATAAACCTCCGATGATCAGAACCTTACCCATCAGCGGTGACCGGAACGCGATCTCAATGGCTTTTGCAGAGACCAGTCCGTTCTGGGAATTCATTTCCTGTGCAATGGCACTCTGCGGCATGATGTAGCAGACTGCAAAGATGATCAGCAGATACCAGGCTACTGCAAGGAAAATAGACAACAGCATGATCTTTCCGATCTTTTTATAAGGAACACTGATTTCCTCAGCTGCCTGAGGGATAACATCAAAACCAATAAAAAGGAATGGTGTCATGCAGGCAACTTTGAATACACTTCCCAGTGTATTTCCGGCGCCACTTTCCCACATCTGTCCTGTAATATTGGATGCATCACCGTTTACTGCGGAACCAACTACCAGAAGGATTCCGGCGATGGCAATGATCGCTGTCAGAACGGTCTGAAGAATGGCCGCTGTTTTTGCACCCTTGATATTGATGATCGTGATCAGGATTGCAACACCAACGCCAAGGATGATCGTTGTCAGATAAATATCTTTTCCTGCAATGGAATACAGGTACACCTGATTGAAATCCGGAAACAGATAGGTAATAACAGTCGGAAGTGCAGTGGCCTCAAACGCAGAGGTTGCCACATATCCGAGAATGATCATCCAGGTACATACAAAAGATCCGGTAGGACCCATGGCACGGTAACTGAATACATGCTCACCACCGCACTGCGGCATTGCAGAAGTCAGTTCCGCATAGGTAAGTCCTACAAAAAATACCATCAGACCACCGATCAGCATGGCAATCATAGATCCGGCAAAACCGGCGGTTGTGATCCAGTCTCCGGAGTTGATGACCCAGCCCCATCCGATCATGGCTCCAAAAGCAATGACCAGGATGTCCCAGGCTCCCATTACTTTATCAAACTTCGATTTCTGTTCCATATAAAACCTCCTCTTTTCCCACTCTAACAAGCAAAAATCCGCTGTCCTTTTTCCTGCATCCTTGCAGGCAGAACAGCGGATCTGTAATTTTTGTATTCTTTTTCTTTAAGCTTCCATTGCCTCTTTCAGAGATGCCTCAAAGATCTCCAGGCCTTTCTCCATCTGCTCATCGGTCATAGTGAGCGGTGCAAGGAAACGAACTACATTGCCTGCTGTTCCACAGTTCTCAAGAAGGAGTCCCTTCTGGATCGCATTCTGGATCAGCTTGGCTGTAAGCTCTGTTGCCGGTTCTTTTGTTTCTTTATCTTTTACAAGCTCAATACCGATCATAGCGCCAAGTCCACGTACATCACCGATCACCGGATATTTCTCCTGCAGCTCTTTGTAGCGTTTCATGACAACCTCGCCAATGTGTCTTGCTTTTCCTGCGTAATCGTCACGTTTCATGATATCCATAACAGCCAGTGCTGCTGCACAGGAAACCGGGTTTCCACAGAAGGTTCCACCGATGGTTCCTGCCGGGGCGCTCTCGGTGCCCACCCGCACCGGGATGCTGCATCCATAACTTCTGCTCTTGCTGTGATAGCGGAAATCGGAAGACCTGCACCAAGAGATTTTGCGGTTGTGATGATATCCGGTGCTGCGCCTGCTTCTGCCCAGTACTCAGATGCATAATATCTTCCTGTTCTGCAGTTGCCACACTGAACCTCATCTGCAATCATCAGAATTCCGTTGTCATCGCAGATCTTGCGGACTGCTTTTACCCACTCGATCGGTGCCGGGATGAATCCACCCTCGCCCTGGAACGGCTCAACGATCATGCAGGCGATCTCACTTGCAGGTGCTCCTTCGTCAAAGATTCTCTGAAGCTCATCAATATAATACTGAATTGCTTCAGCCTCTGTGTATCCTTTTGGTGCACGGTATACATATGGATATGGTGCACGGAAGATTCCTGCCGGGAACGGTCCCATACCCACTGCATATACTTTCTTGGCTGTCAGTGCCATGGTCAGGTTTGTTCTTCCATGGAAAGCACCTGTGAAACAGATCACGCCGCTTCTTTTTGTGAAGGCTTTTGCAATCTTGATGGCATTTTCATCACACTCTGCACCGGAGTTTGCAAAGTATGTTTTTTTCACATCTCCTTTGCATGGCATGATCTCATTTAATCTCTCAGCCAGTGTTACATAGCCGTCATGCACATATACATTGAAAATTGTGTGGAAATATTTTTCAGTCTGTTTCTTTACTGCCTCAATAACTTCCGGATGGGAATATCCGATATTCAGGACGCCGACACCGCCAACCCAGTCAAGGAATTTATTTCCGTCCATATCTTCAAACATGGCTCCTGATCCCTGTTTGATGCAGATCGGATATGTTTTTCCGCAAAGTGCTTTCGGGATCGCTGCGTCTCTTCTGTCAAGAAGTTCTTTTGATTTTGATCCTGGAACCTGCTCTGTTACGATCTCCGGTAATGCGGTTGCTAATTCTGCTGTTGTCATAATACTTCTCCTCCTTTATCTGGTCACGGCTTTTCTGCCTGCCGGACTCCTCTCGGAGTTCTCTCCGGAAGCAAAAAAACAGGCGCCGGATGTGTTATCATCCGACGCCTTTGTCGTTTATCTGCTGTGTTATTTTGTTTTTTGATTTAGGTAGATTATAGCATTTTCAGGTTTGAAATCAATAGGCCTGGTGTTGCATGTTTTTTGTGCACTGTGCACAATGAACATTTTTCTTACCGTCCGCGATACCGGCTTATCAGAAACGCCATTTTTAGTTCCAGGCAGGTATCCAGGTTCTCCAGATTGCAATCCAGAATCTCCCGTATCTTTTTCAGTCTGTAATTTAACGTATTTCTATGGAGAAACATCTCCTCCGCTGTTTTTTTTGCATTGCAGCTGCAGTTCAGGTAATTCTCCAGTGTTTCACTTAAGTTTCCATCGTTCAGTTCATCTGCCTGCAGCAGCTTTCCGATTTTTTCTTCCATATAAGTATCCAGGATTCTGGAATCGTCCACATGGGAAAGTAATGTATAGATTCCCTGATCCCTGTAAAAAAATATCTGCCCCTTCAATCCGGAAACTTCTGCTGCCCGAAGTGCTGAGGAAGCTTCGTTCCGGCTGTCTTTTACCTCATCCAGATACGCCCTACTGTTTCCGGCTCCGATCCGAAGCTCTATTCCATATTCCCGCTGTGTTCGGTCCACGATCCTGGCGAAAATTTCTTTTATATTGCTATCCTCCGCTTCTCTGTCCGGAAGCAGTGCAAGGATGGAGCCTGCCTGTGGAAGGATAAGGATATCCTGTTTTATGTAACTGGAAAACTCAGTACAGATCATACGTTTCACATTCCGTCCGGTTGTCAGGGAATCCTCGTTCTCCCATCCGCTTTCTATATTTCCGGACACAAACGCAAATTCCGCTACAAAAAAACTCCCCTCCAGATCAATATTCAGATATCTGGCCTGTGCCATCACACGCTCCCGGCTTAAATGTTCTGCATCCAGAATAGAGGAAAACAGCTGCTCTGCGGCATTTCGGTCATTTTCTTCCAGAACAAGCCTGCGGCAGATGATCTGAGACAGATCGATCAGAGGATATTTCTCCGGAAGCTCAAAAAGAGGCAACGTTTTCTCTTCACAGTATTGCATCAGTTCCTCTGATATCTGGCCTTCATTGATTCCAAGAGCCGTAATTCCATGCCCATACATCTGCCGGATCATCTCCATCAGCTTCCGACTGTCATCCGTAACACTGGGATTGGTCAGAACTACAAATTCGTCTCCGTGGATATAGTTTTCGATCTTATATTCACTTTTTACACATTGCAGACAGTCTGCAAAATAAATCCATCGAACAGATTGCTCCAAACCGTTTTTTCCTGCTTTCAGCTTCAGAACCTCTGTAAGCTCCGGAATCTGCATCATATCTTTACAATTCATAAAGTTCTATTCCTCCCACTGGTGCCTTTTCATATCCACGCATCCATTTGCTTTAAATTCCACACCTTCGTCTTCCAGAAGTTCCCTCTGTTCTCTCCATCCTGGTGCAGTACGGCCTGCATGATTCACAACTCTGTGGCAGGGATATTTCCCATAAAATTCTGCCATGCTTAAAACTTTTCCTACAAGCCTCGAATTTTTATCCCAGCCGATGAGACGTGCAATCTGCCCGTAGGAAGCCACTTTTCCTACCGGTATTTCTTCCACCACGGATAGTATTTCGTAGATCAGATCCTCATCCAGTATTTTTCCCATTGTTGTTCCTCCGAAGCATTTTTTATTTTATATCCACAATTCTTCCCAGGTCAATCTTCGTTCCATCTGTCAGAAAGATTTTCTGGCTGCAGTCGTCAATCTTTTTTATCTGCCCGGTGACGGTTACATAGGAGCCTCCCTCTTTCCGGTCATCCGGCTGGAAATAGATGATGGTGACGGACTCTGTTCTCTCCCTGTCGGCTATCAGCTGCCGGAGTTTTTCATCCAGTTCCTGCTTTTTGTCTTCGGAAAGCTGTACCCAGTTATCGGTGAGTCTGGCTGTTTCCCGGATTGCGTCTTCATAGCCGGTAAGGGCTGCAAAGGGGGAAAACTGTGCAGCTCGGTCATAGAGGGGCATCTGTGGGTGTGTTTTTGAAACATGGTGAGGCAGGTTTATGATGTCCTGGTATTTGCCTTTTGGTTTCTTTTCCATTTATGCTCTGTGACCTCCGATCTGGTTGTTCCGCTCTATGGTTGTGGAACCTTCCTGTAAGCTGCTGCCTTTCAGTATGGCATTTTTTCCGAATTTCTTTTTTACGGAAAGCATAGCTTCTTGGAGCTTTCGCTCTTTTTCCTGTTTTTCTTTTTCTGCTTTCTGTTCTGCCTCTGACACTTCTGATTTAAGGTAATCCGTGAACAGATTCATCTGCTGATATACGGGCTCTGCCGCTGCCAGTTTTTCATCTGTGAGCTGATTGGCTGTGATATAGACACGCCGGATCAGAAGTGTTTTATCCGTGATACGCTCATACAGGTCAAGGACTGCCTTCATGATCGTTGATGTGGATGAGGTTGGATTGTCCAAATTTACAGTTCCGTGACCATGTTTGGGAATTTTTCTTCCATAACGGTCTGTTTTTATTTCGCCCTGATATTTTTTCCTGCCGGAGGAAGATTTCAGATTGTCAATATCGTAGCCTATGGTAAGGACTATCTGACTGGTTACCAGCCTTTTTTCCACAAGCTGAAGAACCAGCATGTCTGTCATTTCACGTACGATCAGTTTCGCCTGTTCAAAATCACTGGGACAGTGCAGTACCTGACCGGAACCGATGCTGTTTGTTTCCGGTTTGTAGGCTTTGATCAGATCCATGGTCACCGGTTCGTATCCCCATGCATGATCAATCAGAAGTTCCGCGTTGATGCCGAATATTTTATAAAGAAGATCTTCATTATAGTAATCACGCACACCGCCCAAAGAGCATCTGGCAATGTCTCCCATCGTGTAAAGTCCTACTTCTTCCAGCTTCTTCCTGATTCCTGTGCCTACCCGCCAGAAATCTGTCAGCGGCCTGTGATCCCATAAAAGTTCCCGGTAGGACTGCTCCGTCAGTTCTGCGATACGCACACCATTTTCGTCTGGTGTTACATGTTTGGCCCCGATGTCCATGGCAATCTTACACAGATAAAGATTGGTTCCGATTCCGGCAGTTGCCGTGATCCCGGTCTCTTTCATTACATCGGAGATTATTTTTGCAGCAAGCTCTCTGGCTGTCATCTGATACATTCCAAGATAATGGGTGACGTCCATAAACACCTCATCTATAGAATAGACATGCATGTCCTCCGGTGCCAGATAACGGAGGTAAACGTTATAGATCCGGGTGCTGTAGTCCATGTACAACGCCATTCTCGGCGGCGCTGTCACATAGGAAACGGCCAGTTCCGGATGCGCTTTCAGTTCATCCGAAGACCAGGATTCTCCGGTAAAACATCTTCTTGGTGCTTTTGTGACACGTGCCTGATTGACTTCTTTTACACGCTGGACCACTTCAAAAAGTCTCGCTCTTCCTGGTATTCCATAGGCCTTCAAAGAAGGGGAAACTGCCAGGCAGATGGTCTTTTCAGTACGTTCTTTATCTGCCACAACAAGATTGGTGGTAAGTGGATTTAAGTTCCGCTCCTGACATTCCACGGAAGCGTAGAATGATTTCAGATCGATGGCTATATAGATATGATCTTCTTTTTTATCCATGGATACACCTCCGGAGTGTTTTCTTTTCTTATTATACCAGAAAATTTGTTCGATTATAGGTCTTTTTCTTATTTTTACATAAAAAACCTCCTCCGGTTTTTATT
>ENA-OPWD01002110-OPWD01002110.1-human-gut-metagenome-genome-assembly--contig:-NODE-2110-length-12218-cov-1.822166_pt1 | contig 12218 bp, 9 predicted proteins | sample MGYA00241502_ERZ501996 | MGnify/ENA primary metagenome ERZ501996 (study PRJEB25962, sample SAMEA2042011) | human gut metagenome | biome: human gut; feature: human-associated habitat; material: faeces... | reverse complement strand
TAGGGGAACACGGCGCCTCCCTTTCAGGCGGAGAACGCCAACGTATCGCCATTGCCCGCGCCCTGTACAAAAAGCCGGATATCCTGATTTTCGACGAGGCAACCTCAGCGCTCGACAACGAAAGCGAAAAAGTCGTCCAGAAATCTTTGGAACTTCTGGCGAAAGACAGGACAACCTTCGTGATTGCGCACCGGCTGTCCACAATCCGGAATGCAAAGCGGATTCTGGTGCTGACGGAGAATGGAATTGCGGAGGAAGGCACACATAAGGAACTGCTCGCGAAAGGCGGGATTTATGCGCATTTGTATGAGATGCAGTTTTGATGAAAATTTCATTAGTATGACAGAAAGGCAGCGGAAGAGAAACCGCTGCCTTTTTTGACACTTTCTTATTTTCTTCATACTCTATAAAGAACAGAAAATGAAAGAGGAACATGGTATGGATTCATCCCGTATGAATCGCGGCTGCTGCGGTGCGAACAATATGCAGAACCGCCGCGCCGCTTCAAACAATATGGAACTGAAGATGGAACCAAGGAATTTCCCGCGGAAAATGCAGCATGTAGATCATATGATACCTGCAATGGCGTACGTTCCGATGCAGCGGTTTGAACAGATCTATGATCTTTCCGCTGCATTAAAAAATGGAACCTTATTCCCGGAACTCTGTAAACCATTCTGTGGAAAGGGAGGAGGACAGTGCCTATGATGCCGCAGATGCCATCCCGCGAAAAGCTGCTCGCCTGGATTGATCAGGTCAGCTTTGCTGTTGTTGAAATGAACCTTTACCTCGACACCCACCCGGAGGATGAAGATGCACTTGCCTTTTTCCGGGAAAAAGTGGAGCTTCGAAAAGAAGCACTGAAACAGTACGCAGAACAGTACGGCCCGCTCACGATCGATACCGCCAACGACCGCATGAGCCGTTCTTTCGAATGGGTTATGCAGCCATGGCCGTGGGAAGTCAACCGGAAAGGAGGGTGCTGACGGATGTGGAATTATGAAAAACGCCTCGAGTATCCTGTAAACATCACGACACCAAACCCTAAAATCGCCCAAATTATCATGAGTCAGTACGGTGGACCGGATGGAGAGATGGGCGCATCCATGCGGTATCTCTCTCAGCGTTTCACAGCACCGAACCGAATTGTAGCGGGGGTGTTGAATGATGTTGGGACAGAAGAACTCGCACACCTTGAGATGGTTTCAACGATCGTTCATCAGCTCACCTGCAATCTTTCTCTGGAAGAAATTCAGAACTCTGGTTTTGCCAATTACTATGTAGACCACACAACTGGCATCTGGCCGCAGGCGGCTGGCGGAGTTCCGTTTAATTCTTGTGAGTTCCAGTCGAAAGGTGATCCTTTGACAGATTTGTTCGAAGACCTCGCTGCGGAGCAGAAAGCCCGGTCAACGTATGATAACATCCTTCGTTTGGTAAAAGATCCTGAAGTTGCAGATCCGATTCGTTTCCTGCGGGCGCGTGAAGTTGTGCATTTCCAGCGTTTTGGTGAAGCACTGCGTTCTGTACAGGATGAATTGAATTCGAAGAACTTTTATGCGTTTAATCCGTCGTTTGATGCAAAGACTTTCTGTGCGGCACCGCAGCCAGGGGCAGGTCAGGGGAATTGCTGCACAAGATAGTAAATTAAAAATCAAAGAACAGCACACCACTGGAAAATCCCATCTGAAAAACAGGTGGGATTTTTTGGGTTTACAGTAAGAAAATCTTATCCAGTCGTAAATCATTATCCCATCATAATATAGAAAAAAGACTTTCAAAAACAGAACAGTCAGAAAGGAGGTTCCATGGAAGCAATGAATTATGTAAAGCCCGAACTCATTGTCGTTGCGTTCGTGCTGTATTTTTTCGGTGTTGCTTTGCGGCAGGCGCAGGCGGTGAAGAATAAGTACATTCCGCTGATCTTAGGCGGCATCAGCATGGTGCTGTGTGCGGTTTGGGTGATGGCGACGAGTGAGATTGAGACGGCGAAGGAAGGGGCGCAGGCGGTTTTTACGGCGGTCACGCAGGGGATTCTGGTGGCGGGGCTGAGCAATTATGTGAATCAGATTATCAAGCAGATCCATAAGCCGGAGTGAACGGCGTTTCAAAAAATCTGTGTTATGCCGGAGCAGTCGGAACCGTCAGAAAGGGGAGAATATGAGAATTGATCGGTCGTATCTTGGCAATCAGAATACGTATGCGGAAAACAATCCCAAATGTATCGTAGTCCACAACACCGACAACTTCGCAGCAGGTGCCGATGCGCGGGCACATGCGAGAGCACAGCATGACGGGAATTTCCAGAACATTTCCGCACACTATTACGTCGATGACGGTGACACAGCCTACCAGGCGGCACCGCACAGCCGGGGGTGCTGGCATGTCGGCATTAATTACGGCGGAAAAAATCTGTTTCAGCAGTACGGCAACAAGAACAGCATCGGTGTGGAGATGTGTGTGCAGGCCGGGTATAATTATGAAAAAGCATTTGAGAATACTGCGGCACTGGTGCGGGAGATCATGCGGGAGACGGGGATTCCGCTGGAAAGAGTCTATCGTCATTATGACATCTGCAGCAAATACTGTCCGAGCCAGATCATGAACCGCGGTGACTGGGACCGCATGAAGCGGATGATCGGAAGCGGTGCAGGGAGCACAGGAACGGGAACAGCAGGCAGCGGAACAGGAAAAACGTATGCGCCCGGGATCTATCAGGTGCAGACAGCGGCCCTCAACATCCGTCAGGCACCGGATGCGGACAGCAGGATTGCCGGAACGATCCGGGATCAGGGAAGCTACACGGTGACGGAAATCCAGAACACAAGCTGGGGACGGCTTCTCTCAGGGGCAGGCTGGGTCAACTGCCATACAGCGTATTGCCGTTATGCCGGTCCCGCAAAAGAAAAATCGGCAGAGACAGCAAAGTCATCCGGAAAGACAGTCGCAGAGGACGGAATCTGGGGCGAAAATCTGACGCGCCGTCTGCAGGAACTTTTCGGCACACCGCAGGATGGAAAAATCAGCAATCAGCTGGCCGTCAACCGGAAATTCTGTGATGGCATCACAGCTGCCGAGTGGGACAGTACGCCAAAAGGCGGATCGGCCCTTGTAAAAGAAATGCAGAAATGGGCATCGGCCGGCATGGACGGCTATATCGGTCCGCAGACAATCCTCGCCTGGCAGAAAAAACTCGGCACGCCAATCGACGGCACAGTAAGCAGCCCATCCGCCATGGTAAAAAAACTGCAGAAGTGGTGCAACCAGAAATAGAAAAAAGAATACTCAAAGACCCGGTTTTGTGTTATACTGGAAGATAGTTTAAAATGAACAGAAAGAAAAAGAGCTTCAAAAAAGACTCGAAGTGTCAAATGTAAAATACAAAAGAGAAAAAATAAAGGTAATTTTTGCATACAGATTCATCGGGGGGAATTGCGGCTGACAGGAGAGAACAACAGCAGATGAGAAAAAAGGCAGTAAAAAATGCAGGAATGATACGAATTTATCTGAATATGGCATGGAAACTTTTGCAGAAAAACCTGCTTAGCATCGTGATATTTGAGACGGTCTACCGCCTGTTTTCCAACCGGCTGGTTTCAAGACTCGCCAATGCGGCGATCAACTTTTCCTTAAAACAGCTGGGAACGAGTTATATGACATCGGAAAACTTCAACAAGATCATGCTGCATCCGCTGACCCTTCTGCTGATTTTGGGAATTCTGCTTGTTTTCTTTTTCTGTATGCTGTTTGAAATCTATGCTGTCATGGCGGCTCTGGAGGCCTCCTGGAAACGAAAACGGATTTCCGTTCCTGTCATGATGCTTGCCGGCGGAAGAGGAGCCGCACAGTTTGTGCGCGCCCGCCCGTGGACCTGGTTTTTCTACATGGCAGCGAGCTTCCCGTACCTTTGGCTGCACAGCAGCTACAGCGCCATCCGCAGTATGAAACTGCTTCAGGTTTCCCTGACGAAGATTTTCAATGCCTTCCCGGCATACTGGATCCCGGTGGTGCTGACGATTCTGCTTGTCGCGTTCTCGTTTGTGTTTTCCTACACCATCCCGTTCCGGTGCATGATGACGGAAAAAGAGAAAAATACCCATCTGCGGGTGCGCCAGACACTGGAAAAACGCGTGCTGCGTGAGCTTGGCATCAACGTCTCTTTCCAGGTGATGATTTTTCTGATTACGTGGGTTCTGTATCTGATTTTCGGAACGGCTGTCGTTGCCTATGCAAAGCTGGTGAAAACGCCGTCTACCGTTGTCAGTACCGTCATCGTCTACGGTGACTGGGTCAAATCGACGATGAGCCTGATCGGCGGAGCGTTCGGCCTTGTCGGAAGCATTACGTATCTGTATCTGATTTTTATCCGTTCCTCCCGAAAGGGCTACCAGAAGAGCCGGACAACGAAAAAGCCGAGCTCGAAGCTGGTACGCACCTTCTGTGGTCCGGTAACGGCGGTGGTTCTCACGATCGCCATGCTGGCGGGAGAAACGGTTTATCTTGTATATGCCATGCGCGCAACACGTGCAGAGGCAACGGCTTCCTCCCAGTATATTTCGGTGTCAGCGCACCGGGGCGGAGCCAGAAAAGCACCGGAAAATACGATGAGCGCGATCAAATATGCAGTGGACAGCATGTCGGATTACGCGGAGATCGATGTACAGGAGACGAGTGATGGTGAGATTGTCCTTATGCACGACACAAATCTGAAGCGGACAACCGGTCTGAATGCCAGCATCTGGACCCTGACCTACGATGAAATCAGCCAGCTCGATGCCGGTGTACGATTCAACAAAAAATTCCGCGGCGAGCAGATTCCGAAGCTGGAAGAAGTCATCGCGTACGCGAAAGGAAAAATCAACCTGAATATCGAAGTAAAATACAACGGCCACAACCAGAATATTGTCAAAAAAGTGGTGAAAATCATCGAGGACAATGACTTTGTGGATCAGTGTGTGCTGACTTCCATGAACTACAATTTCCTCAGGCAGGCAAAGAAAATCAATCCGGATATCAAGACCGGGTATACGATGAAAATGTCGTACGGAGGCCTGGAGGATATGGACGCGGCGGACTTCTTTTCTGTAAAATATACGTACATCACAGAAAGCTTTGTAGAGCATGCGCACAGTCTTGGTAAAGAAGTCTGTGCCTGGACGCTGAATTATCAGGGAGATATGCAGCGGATGGTCAACTGCGGCGTGGACAACATTATCACGGACGATCCGGAGCTGGTGCGTAAGGTTATCCTTGGAACAACCGACCGAAATCCGGGCTTTGTCAGCCTGCTTGGCTATGCACTGAAATAAATGGAGTAAAACAATGGAGGTGGAAACTTCATGGCAGAGAAAGTAAACATGCCATCCCAGAAGAAAGAAAAGAAGAAAAAGAGGAAGAAAAAACTTCCTTCGGATTTTTATGATTATAACCTGCTGGCCTGCACTATTTTGCTGGTCAGCTTCGGACTGATTATGCTGTACAGCGCGAGCGCCTACGAGGCGGCCAGTACATTCAAGGGAAATGATATGTATTATTTCACGCATCAGGCGGGGCTTTCTGCTATTGTTCTGGTGGGTATTGTGATATTGTCGAAGTTTGTAGATTATCATAGTGTATGGTTCCAGCGGATTGCAGCACTGGTATACTGGGGAAGTCTCCTTCTGATGGCGGCGGTAAGGTTTACGCCGCTTGGTTATGAAGCCTACGGGGCGAGAAGATGGCTCCGGATCGGCGGTGTCAGTCTTCAGCCTGCGGAGATTGGAAAGCTGGGGCTGATTCTGTATTTGCCATACATTATCCTGAAGATGGGAAAAAATATGCGTACCATCCGCGCAAAAGCGATTGTCCTCGGACTTGGCGTGCTGCAGGCGCTGGCTGCGTGGATTCTGACGGACAACCTGAGTACCGCCATTATTCTGGGACTCATCGCCTGCGTCATTTTGTTTCTGGCGGACCCGGAGGTAAAATTTTATGCGCGTGTGATTCCGGGCGCGGCGGTAATTGGCGTTTTTGCGATTATCATTTTAAAAAATAATCTGCAGATCTTTGAAAGAATAGGCGGTGACTTCCGGTCGAACCGTATCTATGAATGGCTTTCCGGAGGCAGCTATCAGATTCTGCAGGGACTTTATGCGATTGGCTCCGGTGGATTTCTCGGAAAAGGACTTGGCAACAGTACGCAGAAGATTACAACAATTCCGGAAGCACAGAACGATATGATCTTCTCGATCATCTGCGAGGAGCTTGGAATATTTGGCGCGCTTCTTGTATTGTTGCTGTTTGGCTACTTGCTGTACCGTCTGTTTGTGGTTGCACAGAATGCGCCGGACGCGTATGGAATGCTGATGGTGAGCGGCGTTTTTGCACATATTTCCATTCAGGTTATTCTGAACCTGTGTGTCGTTCTGAAACTGATGCCGGCAACGGGAATTACCCTTCCATTTATCAGTTACGGAGGAACATCGGTGCTCTTTATCCTGACGGAAATCGGCATTGCCCTGTGCGTCTCCCGCTTTATTGTGTTCCAGGATGGAAAGAGCGGAGAAGGAGAGGCACAGGCGGAAGAACAGTAAAAGTAGAAAAATCTATTGACAAATGCCGGAATAACAGATACACTTTTTTCGAAAGAAATACTGGCTGCCGGGTAGAGGCAGGAAGGAGCAGAACAATGTTAGAAAAGATAAAAGAAATTTTAGTAGAACAGCTCAACTGTGATGCAGACAGCATCAACGAAGATACCTCTTTTAAAGATGACCTGGGTGCAGATTCCCTGGATCTCTACGAGATGGTTATGGCATTAGAAGACGAGTACGGAATTGAAATCGACACCGACGAACTGACAGACCTTTCTACCGTCGGCGACTTTATGGAATATTTGAAACAGCACGGCGTAGAGGTCTGAAAAAGAGCATTGCCGCTGGCAAAAGTGGAAGGATGGTGCAGCTCGGAAGAAACGCCGGGCTGTTTTCCATTCTAAATAAATGGTGGAAGGGAACAGACAAAAGGATTGTTCCAGAAAAACCAGAAATCAGGAGAAAAGAAAAATGAGCAATGTAAAAACAAGATTTGCACCGAGCCCGACAGGCCGGATGCATGTAGGAAACCTGCGTACTGCCCTGTATGCGTATCTGATCGCAAAACACGATGACGGAACCTTTATGCTCCGTATCGAGGATACCGACCAGGAGCGTTTCCAGGAAGGCGCACTTGATATCATCTACCGTACCTTAAAAGAGACCGGCCTGGTACACGACGAGGGACCGGACAAAGACGGCGGCTGCGGCCCGTACGTACAGAGCGAGCGTAATGCAGCAGGTCTGTACCTGAAATACGCAAAACAGCTGGTAGAGCAGGGTGACGCTTATTACTGCTTCTGTGACGCAGAGCGCCTGAGCCAGTGCAAGCGTAACGTAGGCGGAAAAGAAATCTCGATCTACGACAAACACTGCCTTGGTCTTTCCAAAGAGGAAGTAGAGGCCAATCTGGCAGCCGGCAAACCGTACGTCATCCGTTTCAATATGCCGACCGAAGGAACCACAACCTTCCACGATGAGATCTACGGAGACATCACCGTAAACAACGAGGAGCTGGAAGACCTGATCCTGATCAAATCCGACGGATATCCGACTTACAACTTCGCAAACGTCATCGACGACCATCTGATGGGTGTAACCCACGTTGTCCGTGGTAATGAGTATCTGTCCTCATCCCCGAAATACAACCGTATTTACGAGGCATTCGGCTGGGAAATTCCGGTTTACGTACACTGTCCGCTGATCACCAACGAGGAGCATCAGAAGCTGTCCAAACGCTGCGGCCATTCTTCTTATGAAGACCTGATCGATCAGGGCTTTTTAAAAGATGCCATTGTCAACTTCGTAGCCCTTCTTGGATGGAGCCCGGAAGGAAACCGCGAGATCTATTCTCTCGAGGAACTGGTAAAAATCTTCGATTACCACCACATCAGCAAATCTCCGGCCGTTTTCGATATGACAAAACTCCGCTGGATGAACGGCGAGTACATGAAGGCAATGGACGACGAGAAGTTCTATGAGATGGCGCTTCCGTATATCCAGAAGACAATCCACCGTCCGCTCGATTTTAAGAAAATTGCAGCCATGGTAAAAACAAGAATCGAAGTATTCCCGGATATTGCAGACCTCATCGACTTCTTCGAGGAAGTTCCGGAGTACGACGCTTCGATGTACACTCACAAAAAGATGAAGACAAACGAGGAGACCTCCCTTGCACTTCTTCAGGAAGTAAAACCGCTGCTGGCAGCGCAGGAAGATTTCAGCAATGATGCTCTCTTTGAGATGCTCAGCGCATTCGGAAAAGAAAAAGGATACAAGACCGGCTATGTGATGTGGCCGATCCGTACCGCTCTTTCCGGAAAACAGATGACACCGGCCGGCGCAACGGAAATCCTTGAGGTTCTGGGAAAAGAGGAGTCTCTTGCCCGCATCGACAAAGCGATTGAGAAATTATCCAAATGATATATAATGATTCACAAAAAAAAGCGGTGATGCATACCACCGGCCCCATGATGGTCCTTGCCGGACCGGGGTCGGGGAAAACCGCAGTGATTACGGGGCGGACCTGCCAGCTTGTAACGAGCGGCATTTCCGCCTCTCGTATTCTTGTCGTAACATTTACGCGTGCGGCGGCAAAAGAGATGAAGGAGCGGTATTTGAAGGCGATGGGAAAGACGAGTACCCAGGTCACCTTTGGAACGTTCCACGGGGTATTCTACGCGATTCTGCGCCATACGTACCGCATGTCCGGCAACAATATTTTAAGCGAGGAAGAGAAAAAGCGGCTGATGCGCGAGCTGGTCAACCACTATGCCAGAGACCTGGAGGAAGAGGATCTCGAGGAAAATCTGGCGCGCGAAATCAGCACTGTGAAGAACAATCAGATCCCGCTGGAACATTACTATTCCGCCTGCATGCCGCAGGAAAAGTTCCGCGAAATCTATGAGGCGTATGAGAAATGGCGGAAGGAGAACAAAAAACTCGATTTCGACGATCTGATGGTGCAGTGCAAACGTCTCTTTCTGGAGCGGCCGGAGGTCCTCCGCGCCTGGCAGCAGAAATTTCAGTATATCCTGATTGACGAGTTTCAAGACATCAGCCCCGCGCAGTATGAGATTGTGCGGATGCTGGCGCTGCCGGAAAATAACCTCTTTATTGTCGGGGATGACGATCAGTCGATTTATCAGTTCCGCGGGGCCAAGCCGGAGATCATGCTGAATTTTCCGAAAGATTACCCAGGCGCGGCGCAGGTAGTGCTCGATAAAAATTACCGTAGTACGGAATTTATCGTGAAGCGGTCCCAATGCCTGATCCACCACAACAAAAAGCGGTATGAAAAGGCGATTTCCACCGACAACGAGAAAGGCGCTCCGGTTGCAATCCGGGGATATAAGAACCCGCGCGAGGAGATGCGTGCCGTTGCCGAGGAGCTGCGGGAGGCGGAGAAAAACGGCTGTCCGTATGAAGAGATGGCGCTTTTGTTCCGCACGAATCTTGGCTGCCGGACAGCAGTAGAGGAACTGATGGAAGCACAGATCCCGTTCCAGATGCGGGATGCCCTGCCGGATCTCTATGACCACTGGATTGCGAAAGATCTGCTGACGTATCTGAATCTTGCGATGGGAAGCCGGAAGCGCGGCGAGTTTTTAAAGATTGCCAACCGCCCGAACCGTTATCTGTCGCGGGATGCCTTTGAGGAGGCGACTGTTTCGTTCGATGCACTTCTGGAATATTACGAAGAAAAAGACTGGATGTGCCAGCGGATCCGCAAACTGGAGCAGGATATCACGACACTGACGCATTTATCGCCGTTCGGCGCGGTCAATTACATCCGCTATGCGATCGGCTATGAACAGTATGTGAAGGAATATGCGGCATACCGCCATCTGAAAGAGGATGATCTGATTTCTGTTTTGGACGAGCTGCAGGAGGCGGCAAAGAGCCAGAAAAGCATCGAGGGCTGGTTTGCACATATTGAGGAATACCAGCAGAAGATGAAGGAAAAACAGAAGCAGCGCGCAGAGAGTGCGGAAGGAGTTACGGTTTCCACCCTGCACAGCGTCAAGGGACTCGAGTACGACAAGGTCTATCTTCTTGACGTCAACGAGGGCGTAATGCCGTATCAGAAAGCAGTCCTTGCGGAGGCGATCGAGGAGGAGCGGCGGATGTTCTACGTCGGAATGACGCGCGCCCGGAAAGAGCTGACGCTCTGTTATGTGGAGGAACGGTTTGAAAAGAAAGTCGAGCCGTCCCGGTTCCTGGACGAGGTGATCCAGTAAATTTGTACTGTTGTGAAAGATGTTGAAAATAAATTTACTAATTGATAAAATTTTAACAAATAATATATTGACAAAGTTTTAACAATGAAGTATAGTAATGCCTGTAAGCGGGAACAATAAGATGACCGCAAAGCGAGGAGGAAAAACATTATGAAAATTTTATTTTACGATACCCAGAACTACGACAGAGAATCTTTCGACCGAACCAAAGAGCAGTTTCCAGAAATTGAAGTGGAATATTTAAAAACCGGCCTTGCTGCAAGAACCGCTTCCCTGGCAAAGGGCTACGATGCCGTGTGCGCCTTCGTAAACTCTGATGTCGGAACAAAAACCGTAGAAGCACTGCATGAGGCAGGCGTCAAGCTGATCCTGATGCGCTGCGCAGGCTTCAACAACGTAGATTTAAAGACAGCTGCAAAATACGGCATTGATGTACGCCGTGTACCGGGTTACTCCCCGGAGGCTGTAGCTGAGCATGCGATGACACTGGCCATGACGGTCAACCGCCACATGCACAAAGCATATACGAAAGTAAGAGAAAACGACTTCAGCCTGGGCGGACTGATGGGATTTAACTTCTATCAGAAGACCGCCGGAATCGTCGGAACCGGAAAAATCGGTGCGGCTATGGCAAGAATCTGCCGCGGTTTCGGCATGAACGGTTAGATAAATCTCCACCGGATCAGGAGATTCCATTTTTTCCTGGGCTTTCTGTGCATAGCTCAGATCATTAAAATCCAAAACGGTGTATGTATGGTCTTTGTACTCAATCAGGACAATACTGGAGTTGTCCAGCGGCTCCAGTTCCTGTATCAGCTTTCGCAGCTTTTCCGGTCGCTCCACCCAGACATCGCCCACCAGCTCCTGATACACCGCATCCCCCAGAAATACCATTTGTTCTTCTTTCACCCAGACGATCACCGTATCGCGGGCGTGGGCACTGGTGACATGCCGCAGTTCACAGGTGCAGTTTCCCAAGTCCAGCGTCATGCTCTCGGAAAAAACCATAGTGGGCAGTGCCACCCGAATGCTCTCCGGATCGGGAAAGTGCAGCTGGATCCGCGGAGCACACAGCTGAGGGACAATGCCTTTCCGCACATTTTCCGCCAATGCGTCCGGTGTCCACTGCAGGCGGGAAACCATTTCCAGTGACTGTCTTGTCTGCACACAGGCAATGGACGGCATTGGCAGCGATGCCAGCCCGAAGCAGTGATCCCAGTGAGAGTGGGTCAACGCCACAAAATCCGGCTGACGAAAACCAGACTCCTCCACGGCGGCAAGATATGCCTGCACATGTTCCGGAGAATTGCCGGCATCGACCATCAGGGAAAACCGGTCGCCCCGAATATACCCCAGCACGGGGCGGTCTTGTGCCTGCGAAAAATCCAGCTGGTACACCCGCGGTGTCAGTTGCTGTAACATGAGATTCCCTCCATTCCTGTTTGTGCATTGTTGCCTATGTATCTAACCGTAAAGCCCGCCTGACGGCTTTGCATGCAGGCTTTATGCAGTGTTTCCTTAACCATGCCCCAGCACCAGAAGCTGAAACAGTGCCATCCACTCCCGCACCCAATAGGTAGGCACATACAGAGGGTTCGTCTTGGCACACACGCTTTCCGATTGCAGTCCGGCACGTTTCGCCAGCAGCGATGCCCGATACTGGTGAAAGCCGTCTGTGATGATGACGACCTGTTCTCCAAGCCCCTGCTCCTGCAAAATTGCCGCCGCATGCTCCAGATTTTCCTGCGTATCTTTGGACGTATCCTCCGCAATGATGCGTTCCGCGGCAATGCCGTGCCCGATCAGCCAGTCCCGCATGGCCTGTCCCTCCGGCACGTCTTCTCCGGCTCCCTGTCCGCCGGTGGTAATGCACAGCACGTCGGGGTTCTCCTCCAGATATGCCTGT
>ENA-OPWD01002106-OPWD01002106.1-human-gut-metagenome-genome-assembly--contig:-NODE-2106-length-12248-cov-1.687526_pt1 | contig 12248 bp, 10 predicted proteins | sample MGYA00241502_ERZ501996 | MGnify/ENA primary metagenome ERZ501996 (study PRJEB25962, sample SAMEA2042011) | human gut metagenome | biome: human gut; feature: human-associated habitat; material: faeces... | reverse complement strand
ACGATCCTGGAAAAAGGCACACATGATGAGCTGATGGCCCAAAAAGGAGAATATTACAAGCTCTATATGTCCCAGTATGCATCGCTGATGTGAGTGAAGAGTGCTGGTCGCTAAATTCGACATTGCAGGTGTCTGTGCCTGCGCAAGACGGCTAAATGCTTGAATACCTGTTATTGGAAAAATATCCCCCAGCGCGTCGCGGTTTATATGATAATCGCGGTAACGCTGGGGATGTTTTTGGGGGAAACATTATTTTTTTCTATCTATCTTTATCTTTTTCATTTGGGATAAAATTGCTGTTTTTATGCTCTCATTTAAATATACCGGGTTCAGGTTTCGTTTGAAATAAGCCAAATAAGTTCCTTTTGTTTCTTCTATCAAAAGCGCTGTAAAAAAACGCTCCCAGCTAAAATAGTTCCTGCTTTCCACATATTCAGATGGATTCTTCAAAATCTTCTCCATCGCAGCATTTTTTAATACTCCTGCTGATAAAATCAACCATTCGAATGATTCCGGCAAGTATAATACGATATTTTTTCTGCTCTCCATCAATCGCATAACCCGATCCATTTCAGAACCAAACGCAGCACCATCTGCAATGACAAGAATCTTTTCATTCTTATGCACTTTCAAATAACGGAAAATATTGGATTTCCCATTCAGGGTTTCACACGTCAAACCGTTTTCTCTGCACACTGCGTCAAAAAACTGATATCCCGAATTACTGTCTTCTGTAACAACAGCCTCCGGCTCTATCTCACCTTTCGTTTCATCTAAGTTATATATTCTGTAAAACTCGTGATAGATCTGCTTCAGTGTTCCATATTTTCCAGAAGTCCGGATTCCATAAATTTCTTCCACACTATAGGGCAACGCCGGAAGAGACTCTCTCGACACAATAACATAATAATTATCCGTATTTTGAATGACACCTGCAAATTCTTCTGCTTTTACAAAGGTATTTCCTTCATCGATAAAAACAATACTGTCAGTGATTCCAGCCAATTGTTCTTTCCATAAAGCGCCCTCCAGCACATAACACTTTTTATCACTGATCAACTCTACCGGGCTTCCTAACGGATCATTTTCATGATCCTGTATCATCTCAATCAATGTCGTTTTCCCAGTCGCACTGTCTCCACGAAGTATCGTCAAATTACGCCGTAATTCAAATTCATATTTCTGTCGCTTCGTTGAAACGACAATCCTATGCTTTCCCTTCATACCCTAACTCTCCGTTATACAAATTCTCCTGCTATCGGTACCAGCTCTTCCATCGAATGAACGATCTGATCTGTATTTAAAATACGAATCTTGAATGGTTTCTTTCCAAAATTCATCAAATGACGCAGATTAATCGTTCGATCCAAAGGATTAGTGCGCAACCCCTTATGCAGAATACCTGCTGCTCCTATATTTAAACCGTAAAACATGTGGTCGACAAAATTCTCGTTACGAAATTCTACGGTTTTCTCAAATGATCCGTGTTTCATTCCGTAAGCATAAAGATTGTAGGAAAGCCCCGCCGTAACAGTCGGCACGACATCGACCGAAGAGAACAAGTTTCGTTCCCAACGGTTATTTTGACTCACATTCAATCGAGGCTCGACAAATAAATCGAACATATCGTTGAGACGGAATGTCCCTTGCAAGCCTATACCCGCTCCGAATCCATGCTGGAAATAGCCCTCGGAAGAGACATAGTCGTAATTAAACCCGGCAACCCCGTTCAAATTAAAAAACCGATTGCTATCATACCCATAAAAAAGCGTGGAAAAATTCAACAAGTAATCGAGTTGGCCACCGACAGCCAATGTCCTGTATGGAGAGAACTCGGCATCGAGAGACGAATAATTTAACAATAAGCGAGCTCCCGAAACAGGATTCCACCACGTACCTATACCGCCGAAAATACGGAAACCCTTATTGGGCAAAGGATTGGAAAGCGAAGATTTCATCGCCCCTGCAAATCCGGCTCCCATCGTTAAATAAAGATCTCCTATACGACGAGGAAAATCAAAAGCATCCTCTTCCCTCGCCGACCGATTGAACGACGGCGATACAGGACGATATGTAAATCCGGCCAAAACAGCCGGTAACGGTATGCGTGAACTTGTAACGGATCGACAGCGCTCAACCCGTCTTTCCAAGATTCGTTCGAAAACACATCGACACGAGGTTCCACAAATACAGCCCAATGATCCGATAGGCGAAACTCTCCGTGCAAACCTGCCCCCGCGCTCCACCGGGTATGCAATTTATCGTCTACGGCTACCGAATGAAAACCCGCACCCAATACCCCCGACATCTCGAACAGCCGGCTCGGATCATATCCGCCGAACAAAGCATGGAGATTAAACAGATAATCGAGTTGCAAGCCGAAAGAAGACTTATTATATAATTCGTCGGTTTTCAAATAACGCATCAATCCAGATAATCTCAAAGAAGAAACAGAAGTAAATCGATTTCCAATCGACAGCATAGCCGTAGCCCCGGGATCAAGAAGGAGCCCAGAACCGCTCGTCAATGTAGTCGCCATACCGCCTCCCGCAGAAACGAAGAAACCTTGATCGGCTCCGAAAAAAGGAGCTTTACGACGCACCGGGTCCGATAGTAAACGATAACCTAAGCCGGCCATCAACGAAGCCTCCCAGTCGTAACGCATCCAAGTCTTTATCCCGTCTATTCCGTCGGAATAAATTCCAATACGGGGTTCAAGATAGAAAAAGGTCAATGGAGAAAAATTAAACCTTGTCTGCATACCCAATCGAAATCCGCCGGCATGCGACCAATTGCCGGTACGATATAGTAACTGATATTCACCACCGGCGACACCGATTAACTCGAACATTCGAACGGGATTATCTTTATGCAGCAAAGAAGTAATATTCATCAAATAATCGGCAGACAAACCGACAAAATAGGGATTCACCCCTGCGAGCCCGTTATGTAACCCCGCATTTAACCCCACACGCATACCGTGCACCGGAGAAAACCAATCGCCTACCGTCAATCCTGCACGAAGCCCCAAACCGGGAGTAGCGAACAAAGAACCGGCCGAACGATCGAGAATCAGGCCTGCCTCCCCTGAAATAAAAAGATGGTCGCCAAATTTCTTTTTAGCATACCTTTCATTTTTGGCGGGCTTTTGCAAGGTATAATCCAACCCATTAAACTGATTATTCTCCGGTTGTTCCTGCGCAGCCGCACTAATCGTAAAAACAACGATTAAAAATAGCGGCAGTCGAACCACCGAAGTAAAACCGCGCATAATATATCTCATTTTCATACTTTAATCTTCCTGTTGTAACAAATCCAATACATCTCCATCGACACTGGCAACATCTCGTAACGACGGGTCTTTCTTGAACGCACTCTCCAAATAGGACAAAGCGAGAACCACCTCGTCGACACGATTAGCCGCCACGGCCTTGATATACTCCTCTTTGGCCGAATTTCCGAGCAGCTTCGCTTTTTCCCATGCTTGTTCGTTCGACTTAATAGCCAAAAGCATAAGCACTTCATTAAAAGGAGATTCCGCCGATATTTCCTGCATCACCTCGTTGTAACGGCCATTCAGCGCGGCGGCATAGACTTTCGCTTTATGATAAATACCTGTATCCGGTAAATCGAATGCCAAAGAGTCGGCTTGGGCATAACGCCCGGCAGACAACCAAGCGGCCACTTGGTTCAATCTTGTTTCATCGGGCAATTCCGGCATTTCGAGATAAGGTAAAAGCAGCTCTGAATCCGGCTCTCCCTTATCGATAAGAATGGCCGCCAAATCGGTAGCCGCAACCAAAAATTTGGGATAGACCTCCAATGCCCGGCGACATATCGCCTCACGCTCGGTAATCGAATCGGCAAGATTGTACAGCCGCCAAAATTCATTACGAGACAAAGATGCACTATCGCTACGATAGAGCGCTTCGACTTCTTCGTCTGTGAGATAACGGTATTGCGAAAATAACAGCTCATAACTTACTCGACGCAACCGAGGCAAATACCGGGAAGTTATCAAAGAGCGATAAAAAGGCAACGATACGACATTTCTCGACTGCCGGTTCGGATTATCGGGATATTTATCGATTATTTCCTGTATAGCATCGGCCTCTCGGATTTTGTTATCCGCCCGAAGCAAATAGACCACCCGGTCCCAAGTCTCGACCGATGCTGTCGTATGCATATCTATTTGCCTCCGGGTAGACTCGTTCAACTCTTTAACGATGAGCGACATTGCCGATGCCATACGTTTCTGCGCCAACTGTTTGTTTCTCTCATAGTTCCCCTCCGGCGATGCCGTTCCTGTAATAGAAAAACTTTTTAACCGAGCATTCGGATCGTTCTCTACCTGATGCAATCGGGAAATAAGCCGGTTCAATTCCTCTCGGTTATCCCCATCGGCGAGATTCAAATCGCTCTTGTTCACTCTGAATGTAAGATTCACATCGCCCTTCGTATCCCGCAGTTGCATCTCTGGCTGCGGGAAAAAATTTTCGTTCTTTACCGCACTGCCGGGAATCTCGTATTCGAGGAAACGCAACGGGTTCACAACACCCCGGGCAATAACAAACGTATCGCGATAGAGCACCCGATTGTAATTTTCCATCGAGACCATCATATCGCAACGGAAATCGTCATTTACATTTTCTACATAGGTCGAGTCACTATACCCGACCAAATCGTCCTTGCGGGAAGAAGAACTTTTCACCTGAACATATCGCGACAAAGGGTCTTGACCCGAATCATAATCGTACATACGTTCCTGAGTAATGGCATACTCTTTCCCATCGAAAACCAAAGGTTCGAGAAAAATCATCTGTTCCCGAGTGACATTGTAAACACCCGGTTGTATAATCATACGGGCATTCGTAGAAAAAAGCTCTTTGGGAATTTTCACACGAGTGCGGATATGAAAATAATTTCCTTTCACTTCGATATCGGTGGGTTCGGGAACCACATTGTCGGTAATTCTCTTGGCAGAAACGACTACTTCTTCGAGAGCCACTGCCGAATGACGAAGCACGACATCGACCGTCAATTCCCCACGGACGGCAGCTTTACATTCTTCATATCCCAACGATGTAAACAATAACTCTCCTTCCGAATCGATTTTCACCAAATATTTTCCATCTTCATTCGTCGAGCCGATAAGTTTATTGGTTCCGGCATTATAGATACTCACCCGAAATAGCGGTTCCCCCTCGATATTGGTCACCGTTCCCCGTACATTTATATCACGCGCAGACAAAGGCAAAGCGCAAACGACACTCAAAATAAGCCCTATGAACAAGGAACAAAATTTATTGAGATTCAACATAACAATCTATCAATTAAAATCACTTAAATATATAAGAGAAAGATAGTCCCAGCCGAATAGGGACAGGCGACCATTTGGAAAGATTGGGTGTTGCCGGTTTTTCCTCTCCTTCCCGATAATCGAAAGCCCGTAACTTCGCCATACCGATACCCAACGTAGCTTCCATATTCCAATGACGACTAAGGACAAAAGCGTAGCCATAAGTAAGACCGGCGGCCCAAATATCGCCCTCATAAAGATGTTCTTTAAATTTCACATTATAAAGTCCACCCAACAAACTTATTCCCATGAAATGCCGAGCCATAGGCCTATTAAACCAATACCGCAACTCCGGCTGAAAACGGAAATGCGTGGCTTTCATATCGGCAATCGTAAACGAAAACGGATTAGCCGCAGCACTTATATCGAGGGTCAATCTTTGATTCAACCTCATTTCTACCGCCAAATTAGGCGATAATGTAGCCCAATCGATGAGATTACTTTTAAGAGCGACACGTTGTGCATTGACCATTTGAATATTCAGGATCACTCCCAAAATAATAAAGCATTTATTAAAAACCTTTTTCATACTTATTAACTAACCGGAAGCCGATCCCCCTTTTCAAAAAGCTTCACTCGAAGTTTTAAAACCGTTTCTTACCCAAGTATTAAATAACTCTCAAAAAACGGAACAAAAATATATAATTCATTCATATATGCAAAATAAGCTTATATTTTTATCTCTCATTTGTATAAAAAAAGGCTGTTATTCACATGAATAACAGCCCTTATTTTTTAATATTATAGAAGCAATGCTCTCTTAACTGTCCCGTCGCCCTCCTGCAAAAATAATAATGTAGTACACCAACGTTGCTAACGCCCCCAACGCTGCCACTACATAAGTATATGCAGCCCATTTCAATGCGTCTTTGGCCTTGTCGTGAGTACTTGCATCGGTCACCCCGGCTCCGTTCAACCAAGCCAACGCCCTTTGACTGGCATTAATCTCCACCGGCAGAGTAATAAAACTAAACAAAGTCGTCGCAGCAAATAAAATTATACCCAATAGCATAATAGCCGGATAAGCCTGTATCGTGAGAATCCCTATCAATAAAATCCACTGTACCCAATTCGAAGCGAAGCTCACGAACGGCACAAGAGCCGAGCGCAAATTCAGGAAAGAATAAGGACGGGCATGTTGTACAGCATGTCCACATTCATGCGCAGCCACCCCGATTGCAGCCACAGATGTTTTATCATATACATCCTGGGAAAGTGCCAGTTTCTTACTTCCCGGATCATAGTGGTCTGTCAGGCTGCCGGATATGGGTACTACCGTAACATCCGTAATTCCCGACATACGAAGAATCCGTCTGGCAGCATCGGCGCCTGTAAGCCCCGATGCACTGCGCACTCTGCTGTAAACAGAAAACGTACTCTTTACCTTTGCAGATGCCAGTAAAGACAGCACCATTCCGATAATGAGCAGTAAATACGTAGGATCAAAATAATAATATCCGTACATCTAATCACTCCTTATGATCTGTAAAAACAATTCCATTTTCAATGTGATATCCCCGGAGAAAGGCTTCTGTTTCCATACGCTTCTTACCTTCCAGCTGTACCTCTGTAAGAATCAGCACTCCTTCTCCACATGCTGTATGGATCCCCTCTTTATCTGCCAGGAAGATTGTTCCCGGAACAGCATCTGTTTTCTCAGTGCTGACTTTACATTTCCACACTTTCAGAGTTTTTCCATTAAGAAATGTATAAGCACTTGGCCATGGATTCAGGCCGCGTACAAGGCGTTCCAGTTCTTCTGCAGATTTTCTGAAATCCATCAGTCCCATCTGTTTGGTGATCATAGCCGCATAAGGTGTAGGACTCTCCTCCGGCTGTTTTTCAAACTCCGCGGTTCCCTGCTCAATAGACGGAAGAGTCTTGATCAGCAGATCCGCACCGGCCTGCGCAAGTTTTCCAAACAGGCTTCCACCTGTTTCTGTCGGAGAGATCGGAATTACTATCTTTGAAATCATATCACCGGTATCAAGACCTTCTCCCATCTGCTGGATCGTTACACCTGATACTTTTTCCCCGTCGATCACAGCCTGCTGGATAGGCGCTGCTCCTCTGTATTTCGGAAGAAGAGACGCATGAATATTGATGCATCCAAATTTCGGAAGCTCCAGGATTTCTTTTGGAATAATCTGTCCATATGCAGCAACAACTATGATCTCAGGATTGATTTCTTTCAGAATCTCCAGAAATTCAGGGTTATTTCTCACTTTCTCCGGCTGATATACCGGAATATCGTGCATAACGGCTTCTTCTTTTACAGGTGTTGGCAATAATGTCTTACCTCTGCCTTTTGGTTTGTCAGGCTGGGTCACTACTGCTGCCACCGCATATCCGGCTTCTGTCAGTGCATGTAATGACGGCACTGCGAAATCCGGTGTTCCCATAAATACTATCTTCATTTGATTATCACTCCTCATCCTCATCATAGGAAACCTGATGAAGTTCTCCTTCTACCAGTTCTGTATACATATGTCCGTCCAGATGATCGATCTCATGGCAGAAAGCACGCGCAAGAAGACCTTCCCCTTCATATTCTACTTCATTCATATCCTCATCCAGAGCTTTTACCTTTACATAGTTCGGACGTGTTACCTGACCAGCCATTCCAGGTACACTTAAGCATCCTTCATCACCAGTCTGTTCGCCTGATGTTTCAAGGATTTCAGGATTGATCAGCACGATAGGACCCTCTCCTATATCGATCACAACAATACGCTTCAGCATACCTACCTGTGGTGCAGCGAGGCCAACTCCCATTGCATCATACATGGTTTCAAGCATATCCCCGATCAGATCATGAATACGTGGTGTCATTTTTTCTACCGGTCTGCTGACCTTTGCAAGTACTTCGTCGCCCTGTAATCTGATTTTTCTAAGTGCCATTTCTTTATTCTCCTCTTCTTTGATTATGATGTTAGAATCAAAAGATATTTTGCCCCTAACCTGATATCTTGATTATTGTTATATCACGATTTCAGAAATTACTGCCTTCCGGATTTCCCTTCTGCAGCAGATTACTTCAGTAATGAGATTTTGAAAAAATCTGCCATAATTAACTGAAATCAAATTGTATGTATATTTTCCGGAAACCGGAATTTATCTCTATGTATTTCTCCAGCTGGTCTTTGATATGTACCAGCGTTTTATGATCTTTATGTTTTAAATAGATAACCTGTCTGTAAATATCCTTAACTTTTCCAACTGACGCATATGCCGGGCCAATGATATGCAGGTCATTTTCTCTGTATATCCTTTCTATATAAAGTTTCAGATAATACATTGCCTGAACCAGTTTCTCATCTTCCGGACCTGAACCCAGAACTGCCAGCATATGTGCCGCAGGCGGATAATCCAGAAGCATACGGTAACTCATCTCTTCCTCATAGAATGCCTGATAATCCTGCACTGCCGCCGCCTGAATACTGTAATGATCCGGATGATAGGTCTGGATCACTGCCTCTCCCGGTTTTTCCCCCCGTCCTCCCCGGCCGACTGCCTGACAGAGAAGCTGAAAGGTACGTTCCGCACATCGATAATCCTCTGCATTCAGCGAAAGATCCGCTGCTACTATTCCCATGAGTGTGACATCCGGAAAATCATGCCCCTTAACGATCATCTGCGTTCCGATCAGTATATCTGCCTCATGAGCAGCAAAAGCTGCAAGGATCTTTTCATAGCTGCCCTTGGTTCTTGTTGTATCAAAATCCATTCTGAGAGTCCTGACTTCTGGAAAATCTTCCCGCACTCCCTTCTCGATCTGCTGTGTTCCTGCCTTAAATCCGCCAATATAAGGCGATCCGCACACCGGGCATATCCGGGGTTTTCCTGTCTCATATCCACAGTAATGACATAAAAGCCTTTCATTATTATGCTCCGAAAGAGAAACATCACAATGCGGACACTTCATCACATGTCCACAGGACCGGCAGGATACAAAACCTGCGTATCCTCTTCTGTTCAGAAAAAGCATTACCTGTTCTTTTTTCTCAAACCGGCCTTTCATCTTTTGCCGGAGTTCTCTGCTCAGTACAGACCTGTTTCCTGCTTTTAATTCCTCACGCAGGTCTACGATAGAAACCCGGGGCAGAGGTCTGCTTCCATATCTTGTTGTCAGCCTGACCAGACTATATTCCCCATTCATTGCCTTACTGTAGGCTTCCACTGATGGAGTAGCTGAACCCATTACCACATTTGCATGTTCTAAAACAGCTCTCCTGATTGCAGTTTCCCTTGCATGATAACGGGGTGTGCTTTCACTTTTATAGCTTGATTCATGTTCTTCATCAATAATGATCAGTCCCAGACTGGCAAATGGCGTAAACAGCGCAGATCTGGGACCGATCATCACCTGGACTTCTCCCTTTTTCGCACGTTTAAACTGATCATAGCGTTCTCCCTGAGACTGTCTGGAATTGATAACTGATACTTTATCCCCAAATCTGGCATAAAATCTGCGTACCGTCTGATATGTCAGAGCAATCTCCGGGATCAGCACGATTGCTTCTTTTCCCTGAGAAAGCGTCTGCTCGATCAGCTTTATATACACCTGGGTTTTCCCGCTCCCTGTCACTCCCTCGATCAGTACAGGCTTCGGCGATGGTTTTTTCCACTCTCTCTGTATCTGCTTTACTGCCGCTTCCTGTTCATCTGTAAGCGGCATTCGCCTTTCTCCGGAAATATCACCTGTATTCAGTGAAGTTCTCATTATCTCATCATATTCTATGCGGATAATCCCCTGCTCCTGAAATTTCTTTACAACAGCAGAAGTTGTCCCCAGTTCTTTCGCCGCATGTGTATAATCCAGTCTTTTTTTCTCCAGAAGTTCCCTCAGAAGTCTTGTTCTGGCTTTAAACCTTGTTTGTTCAAGTTCTTTCAGCAACTGCGCTCCCGCCTCTTCGGAAATATCCAGGCATATATATTTTTTCTCTTTTGCCTTGATTTTCTCCTGGATAGGAAGTACTGTCCTGAGAGCCTGGATCATGGTGGAACCATAATTTTCTCTCATCCAGGCTGCCAGGGCGATCAGTCTGGATTCCGTAGTCTCTTCTCCACTGCAGATTTCACTGATTTCTTTAATCTTTTCGGGAGCAATTTTCGGTTTATCTGACAATCCGATCACATATCCTTTACGCACCCGGCCGGCATTTCCAAAAGGGATGGCTGCCACCATCCCTGCCTTTATTTTCTTCTCCAGCCTTTCCGGTACACGATATTGAAAACTCCGGTCCAGTTTATCACTGGAAATATCAATTATTATATCAGCATATATCATGAACTTATTCCTGTTTGACCCGCTACCTATTTACCAGCAAGAATATCTGCGATCAGGACACGTTCATCCATAGGATATTTCTTTCCTTTAATTTCCTGATAATCCTCATGTCCCTTACCTGCCAGAACTATAATATCCCCCGGCTCTCCATGATGGATCGCATAGGCGATGGCTTCTTTTCTGTCCGGAATCTCTACATATTTTCCATCGGTTTTCGCCATACCGATCTTGATATCATCGATGATCGCCTGTGGTTCTTCATCACGTGGATTATCAGAGGTAATGATGGTAAGGTCTGCAAGCTTTCCGGAAACCTCTCCCATCTCATAGCGGCGAAGCTTTGATCTGTTGCCTCCGCATCCAAACAGACATACCAGTCTGTGGGGATGATATTCTTTCAAAGTGGTCAGAAGACTCTCCAGAGCCATGGCATTATGCGCGTAATCGATCATCAGAGTAAAATCATCGGATACTTTTACCATTTCGATACGGCCTTTTACCTTAGCTACTTTTAAGGCTTTGAGAATGTTTTCTTCCGAAACCTTAAAATGACGGCAGATCGCGATTGCTGTCAATGAATTGTAGATGCTGAATTTACCGGGAATATCTATCTCCACATGAAAATCCAGAAGTCCTTTCAGATGGTAGGAAATACCCAGATATCCTTTACCTCCGACCAGCTTTGCATCTTCCGCACGAAGGTCTGCTTCCGGTGAAAATCCATAAGTTTCCAGGCTGCATGTATGACCTTCAATAATTTTCTCGAAATGTTCATCATCTCTGTTTACAATTCCTACCTTGCACTGTTTCAGAAGTAAGGACTTGCATCTGAGATAATCATCAAAATCCTTATGTTCATTTGGTCCGATATGATCCGGCTCAATATTTGTAAAAATACCAAAATCGAAAACAAATCCCTGAGTTCTGTGAAGCATCAGTCCCTGGGAGGAAACTTCCATAACCACACAGTCACAGCCGGCTTCTGCCATCTCATGGAAATATTCCTGAATCACATAAGACTCCGGTGTTGTGTTCTTTGCAGGAATCACTTTGTCACCGATGATCGCTTCAATGGTTCCGATCAGTCCCACTTTATATCCGGCATTTTCCAGAATAGATTTTACCATATACGTAGTGGTTGTTTTTCCTTTTGTTCCTGTGATACCAATTGTTTTCAGTTTCTCTGCGGGATATCCGAAATATGCGGCAGAAATAAACGCCATTGCATATCGTGTATCTTTCACAAGAATGACTGTCACATCTTCCGGTGCTTCCACAGCTTCTTCCACGATCAGAACCTTTGCTCCTTTTGCAACTACATCCGGCACAAATTTATGGCCATCCACCACTGCACCGCGGATACAGATAAAAAGAGAGCCCTCTTCTACTTTCCGGGAATCATAAATCACATTTTTTACTTCCTGGTCTGTACTGCCCTGAAGACATGTATATTCCAGCTTTTCCAGTAAGGATATTAATTTCATTTTAATCCTCCATATCATTTCCTGCCTGCCTGAATTTTATACAGCCTCTACGGCCATTTCGTTACTGTTCACTCCGTTCACAGTAACTTAGCCAAAATTCATTCCAGATTGCCTG
>ENA-OPWD01002089-OPWD01002089.1-human-gut-metagenome-genome-assembly--contig:-NODE-2089-length-12299-cov-2.157628_pt1 | contig 12299 bp, 7 predicted proteins | sample MGYA00241502_ERZ501996 | MGnify/ENA primary metagenome ERZ501996 (study PRJEB25962, sample SAMEA2042011) | human gut metagenome | biome: human gut; feature: human-associated habitat; material: faeces... | reverse complement strand
TTTTTGGGGTAGATATTGAACATGTTGTCGATCTCCTCGCTCTCGCGGTTCAGGTAGGGCGGAATCGGAATCCGCCCGAGGTATTCGAGCAGCTGCCCGAAGGTCATCGGGGCCGTCCACTCGAAACGCACGACGCACTCGCGGCCGTGGTCCTCGACGATCCATGCACGAAGGTGCTCGGCGCAGCCCCCGCGTTCGAAGTTGATCTCCACATACCCCTCTTTCCATTTCTTGAGGTTGCCCACGATGCACGACCATGTGCAGCCGCCCGTGACGGCGAACGCCCGCTCGTAGTCGGCCGGGTCGTGCGGCTCGAGACAGAAGACCTCGATGCGCGCCCCGGAGAGCTTGTGCATGACGATCCGCGCCCGGATCACCTTCGTGTTGTTGAAAACCAGCAGCTCCCCGGCCGGCAGCACGTCGCCGATGTCGGCGAAACGCTTTTCCGCGATTTCTCCGCCGCGCCAGACGAGCAGCTTCGAGGCGCTGCGCTCGGCGAGCGGGAATTTGGCGATCCGCTCGTCCGGAAGGTCGTAATCGAAGCGGCTGATGTCGATATGTCGTTCCATATTTTGCCCGAAATTATGCGGCAAAGTTACTATTTTTTGTAACTTTGCGGCGCTGCAAGGCAATAGAAAAAGGAAAAACCCATGAAAACCGACTTTCTGGTTATCGGTTCCGGCGCCGCGGGCCTTTCGTTCGCGCTGAAAGCCGCAGCCCACGGACACGTTACGATCGTCACCAAGGGCGCGATCGAAGAGTGCAACACCAATTATGCACAAGGCGGCATCTGCTCGGTAACGTACGCTCCCGACACATTCGAGAAACACATCCGCGACACGCTGGTCTGCGGCGCAGGCAAATGCGACGAGAAGGCCGTGGAACTGGTCGTGCGGCGGGCCCCGGAACTGATCGCCGACCTCATAGCCTGGGGCACGCGTTTCGACAAGACCCCCGACGGGCGTTTCGAGCTCAACCGCGAAGGCGGACACTCGGAGTTCCGTATTCTTCACCATAAAGACAATACAGGAGCAGAAATTCAAGACAGCCTGATTAAAGCCGTACAACGCCATCCGAATATCACGGTCATCGAAAACCAGTTTGCCATTGAAATCCTGACACAGCATCACCTGGGAGTGACTGTAACCCGCCAGACACCGGACATCAAATGTTATGGTGCTTATATCCTCGATCCGAAAACGGGAAAAGTAGATACCTATCTTGCTAAAGTGACGCTAATGGCTACCGGTGGAGTAGGAGCCGTTTATAAAACAACCACTAACCCGCTAGTCGCTACCGGAGACGGTATCGCCATGGTCTATCGTGCCAAAGGTACAGTGAAGGATATGGAGTTTGTGCAATTCCACCCTACCGCCCTGTATCATCCGGGAGACCGCCCTTCTTTCCTGATAACGGAAGCAATGCGTGGTTACGGAGGCGTACTGCGCACCATGGACGGAAAAGAGTTCATGCAGAAATATGATCCCCGTCTTTCGCTCGCTCCCCGTGACATCGTGGCACGCGCCATCGACAACGAGATGAAGAACCGTGGAGACGACCATGTATATCTGGACGTCACCCACAAAGATCCCGAAGAAACAAAGAAACACTTCCCCAATATCTACGAGAAATGTCTTAGCCTGGGCATCGACATCACTAAAGATTATATCCCGGTAGCCCCGGCCGCCCACTATCTCTGCGGAGGTATTCTTGTCGACCTGGACGGACAATCTTCCATCGAACGCCTTTATGCCGTGGGAGAATGTTCGTGCACCGGATTGCATGGTGGAAACCGTCTGGCTTCCAACTCATTGATAGAAGCAGTGGTATATGCCGACGCTGCCGCCAAGCACAGTCTGCAAGCGGTTGATCAGTATTCTTATAATGAAGATATTCCCGAATGGAATGACGAAGGAACCCGCTCTCCGGAAGAAATGGTGCTCATTACGCAAAGTATGAAGGAAGTGAATCAAATTATGAGTACATACGTAGGCATCGTCCGCAGTGACCTCCGTCTGAAACGTGCCTGGGACAGACTCGATATTATCTACGAAGAGACTGAAAGCCTGTTCAAACGTAGCGTAGCGTCCAGAGAAATCTGCGAATTGCGTAATATGGTGAATGTGGGTTATCTGATTATGCGCCAAGCAATGGAGCGTAAGGAAAGCCGCGGATTACATTATACGATAGATTATCCACACGTGAAGAAATGATTATGAAAACATTGATTCGGACCTTTATTCTTTTCTTCTGCATAACGGGACTAGCTTCCTGCTATGCAGGTATTCCACTGAAAAGCGGAAAATCAGAAAATAACCAGACTTATGAAGTCAGTTATCTGTTCGAGCACGACGGAGTGAAAGTATACCGTTTTCTCGATCTGGGAAACTATGTGTATTTCACGACCCGGGGAGATGTAACCAGTATCAAGAATGATTCAACAAGAAAAAGGACAATTACTATTTATAAAGACAGTATACCAAACCGATAACGAAAAGAAGCTGTCTAACAATTTTTTTTAACGGCTTCACCTCTATCAAACAAACTCTGACAGATTATATACGATAGATTATCCATACGTGAAGAAATAGGATTTACAGTATCATTTTTATTAAAAAGAAAAAACAAGAGGCTTCCTCAAATTATATTTTTGAGTTTGGCCTCTTATTTTTTTATCTTTATATGTTTCTTTTGCACTCCTCAAAGAAACTATACTATACACTTATGAGAATATAATACACTTCAACGAAGTGCACATCCATCTATAAATCAAGCTTTTAAATAGTACAGCATATAAATACGAATATCCCTGCCTCTTCTAAAATCATTCCCCAATATCATCCTCTTAAAAACATGTTCTTGAGCATGTGTACACCTCTTTGAGAATATAGTAAACGCTTTCCTGTCTTTCATCTCATACTTTTGTTCACAGAAATAATCACTAATCGAAATATTATGGATATAGCTAAAAGATGTGAGCAGAACCCCCTACTGGCTCCAAAAGATTTAAAAGCGGGAATCAACGGAATGGAAATTACATGTTTGTTAAATCCCGGAGTTTTCAAATATCAAGGCAAAATTTGGTTACTTTTGCGCGTCGCAGAGAGACCTATACAGAAAGAAGGAATTATCAGTTTTCCTATATATAATGAAAAAGGAAAAATAGAAGTGGTTTCGTTTTTAAAGAATGATCCCGATTTGGATGCTTCAGACCCACGCGTTATCGGTTACAAAGGAAAGAATTATCTGACTACGATGTCTTACTTACGATTGGTTTCAAGTACCGACGGTATTCACTTCAAAGATGAACCGGAATTTCCACCCATTTTCGGAAAAGGAGAGCTGGAAGCATTCGGTATTGAGGATTGCCGTGTTGCAACAACCGAAGATGGTTTTTACCTTACTTTCACAGAAGTATCGTCGGTAGCTGTAGGGGTTGGACTGATTCACACCAATGATTGGAAAAACTATACACGGCATGGAATGATATTCCCACCGCATAATAAAGATTGTGCATTGTTCGAACAGAAGATAGGCGACAAGTATTTCGCTCTTCATCGCCCAAGCAGTCCCGAACTTGGCGGCAATTATATATGGTTGGCAGAATCGCCCGACCGCTTGCATTGGGGAAACCACAAATGTGTGGCAACCACTCGTGACGGAATGTGGGATTGCGCACGTGTAGGGGCAGGGGCAGCTCCAATAAAGACAGAAGAAGGCTGGCTGGAGATTTATCATGGAGCCGATTTTAATCACCGTTATTGCTTGGGGGCTTTATTACTCGATTTAAATGACCCGTCGAAAGTCATTGCAAGAAGCGAAGAACCTATCATGGAACCTATCGCAGCTTATGAGCAAACAGGTTTCTTCGGAAATGTAGTTTTCACTAATGGGCATTTGGTGGACGGCGATACGATAACCATGTATTATGGAGCAAGCGATGAAGTGATTTGTAAGGCAGAGCTTTCCATTTCAGAGATATTAAACGTATTAAAACAGACACAAGAGAAGTAATGAATAAACTGAAAAAAGAATATCTGTTCTTTAAGCAACAGGAACCTAACATGAGAACACTGTTGGTTACCAATATGCTTTATGCATTGGTACTACCGATAGTAGAAATCTTTGTGGGAGCCTATATCATGAGAAATACGAGTGACCCCGTGATGGTTGCTTTTTATCAGCTGGCAATGTATATAGGCATCATTACTACCTCTCTTGTTAACGGTTATCTGCTAAAGAAATACAGTGTGAAGACGCTTTATTCGGTAGGAATCCTGGTAAGTGGCATTTCCATGTTCGGTATGATGACTATCAAGTCACTTGGCTTCGTCGAACTTGGTCTGGCCGGCTTTTTAATGGGAGCAGCTTCTGGTTTCTTCTGGACCAACCGATACCTGCTGGCTCTCTATAATACCAACGACAACAGCCGTAACTATTTCTTCGGACTAGAGTCTTTCTTCTTTTCTATTACCTCCATCGGTGTTCCTTTAATTATAGGCGCATTTATCAGCCAGATAGATGGAAAAGAAGTTTTCGGATTCCTCTTCAATATCAATACCTCTTATTGTGTAGTTACGATGGCAGCAGTAGTCATTACCGTTATCGCCTGTATGACACTGTGGAAAGGTAAATTCGAGAACCCCAAAGAAACGAACTTCCTCTATTTCCGCTTCAACATACTTTGGAAAAAGATGCTGTGGCTAGCCGGATTGAAAGGAATGGTTCAAGGTTTTTTAGTAACGGCACCGGCTATATTAGTATTGAAGCTGGTAGGAGATGAAGGAGCGTTAGGATTGATTCAGGGAGTTAGCGGAGCATTGACCGCTGTCCTGGTGTATGTATTAGGACGTATGGCCCGCCCGCAAGACCGTTTGAAAATATTTGTAGGAGGACTAATCGTATTCTTTGTCGGTACACTATTTAACGGTATTCTCTTCTCTGCTACGGGAGTGATCCTTTTCGTCCTTTGCAAAGTGATATTCCAGCCTTTGTTCGACCTGGCTTACTTCCCCATTATGATGAGAACAATTGATGCAGTTGCAAAGATTGAGAATAGAAACGAATATGCATATATCCTAAGTCATGAATTCGGCCTTTTCCTTGGAAGAGCTTTCGGTTTACTACTGTTTATCTTCCTTGCTTATTGTGTATCGCAGGATTTTGCATTGAAATATGCGCTGGTGATTGTTGCCGGATTACAATTAGCGGCATATCCTTTAGCTAAGAATATTACTAATCAAACTGATACTATTGAACATGAAAATGACAAGTAAAGGTGTTTTTGTACTTATGACCGTTTGTTTTCTGGCATCTTGCTCGGGCAACGGAAATAACTTTGGTGAAAAGGTAAAGCAGGTTTCCATCCATAGGGTAGACTCTATGCCTGATATGCCTGAAACTTATAAAATGCTGGACTGGAAGCAAAAAGCCCAAAAGTATGACCAGTTTATTTTTGACTGGAATAATAAAAGTGAAGTCGGACCATTAATCTGGTTAGATGACGCCCGCAGAAATATGGACCAGACTACATTTGGCTTATATACTGCCATTAAAGATATTCGTCAGGGAAAGAATGCCAATAACGGAGAGTTCCATGAAAGTCTGAACTCATTGGCTGCTATTCTTGGTGCCGGCCTTGTAGGGATTGACAAGACGAATCAAGACGGATATAACTATGTAAAAATGGTGCAGAATTATTTCAATTCTGATAACGGCTGGAATATAGTCATGAACAATACGACTCCGTCAGTAGCCCTTTTAGGAGGAGGCTATGGCCGCGACTGGTGGTATGATGTATTACCCAATGCCTTATATTATGCTATTTGCGATGTTTTCCCCAATGTAGACGGGGCAGAGAAGATACAAAAAAGCATTGCGGAGCAGTTTGTTAAAGCAGATTCCGTATTGAATGGAAATTACGACTATTCTTATTTTGACTATGCACAAATGAAAGGAATGGTGAATAATATTCCATTGCAACAAGACGCTGCCGGTGGTCATGCTTATGTATTGTTGTGTGCTTATCATAAGTTTGGCGATCCACGTTATCTGCAACATAGTAAGAGTGCTATCGAAGCCCTGCTTGCCCAAAAAGAAAGTCGTTTTTACGAGGCTCTTTTACCACTCGGAGTTTATACGGCAGCCTATTTGAATGCAGTAGAGGGAGCCAACTATGATGTAGCCAAACTTCTTGATTGGGTATTTGACGGATGTAAAAGCCCTGCAGGAAGAACCGGTTGGGGAATTATTGTAGGAAAATGGGGTGATTATGATGTAAGTGGTCTGCAAGGAAGTATCACAGACGGCGGAGGATATGCATTCCTCATGAACAGTATCAAACCTGCCTGGCCTTTCATTCCGATGGTGAAATATCAGCCTCAATATGCAAAAGCTATCGGCAAGTGGATGTTGAACAATGCAAGTGCATGTCGTTTGTTCTATCCGGGGGAAATAGATGAAACACATCAATGGGCTCCGGAATTGAAGGACATTACTTATGATAATGTTTCTTATGAAGGTTTACGAAAAACGGATGACTATGGAAAAGCATCATTAAAAGGGGTTAGTCCGGTTGCAATCGGCGATGGTCCCAAATGGATAAAAGGTAATCCGACGGAGAGCATGTTCAGCGTTTACAGTTCTTCTCCTGTTGGTATTTTGGGGGCCATTGTTTGTCAAACGAATGTGGAAGGTATTCTCCGACTGGATTGCAATGTCACAGACTTCTATACAGAGAAACCTTATCCGGTCTATCTCTATTATAACCCTCATAAAGAGACCAAAACCATTACTTATCAAGCTACCCAACCATGCGATTTGTTTGATATTGTTGCCAAAGAATATATAGCAAAAAATATAAAGACAAATGGCTCCGTTGAGATCCCGGCCAACGACGCAAGAGTAATTGTGGAACTTCCCGCCGGAACAGAATTAGAACTGAAAGATGGTAAGATTATTGCGAATAAACAAAATATCATTTCATATAATTAAATCTAAGTGTATAAACTATGAGTAAGCATTTATTATTCATTCTTATTCTTGCTGTTTGCACAAATGTCTTTGCACAGCAAACCAAGAGTATTTCGGGTGTGGTATACGACAGTAATACCGGAGAGGCTTTAATTGGAGTTTCTGTTCTTGAAGTGGGAACGACCAATGGTACTATCACTGATTTTGACGGTAAATATACATTAAAAGTATCGTCAAATAAAGTTTCATTCTCGTATGTCGGTTTTAAAACTGAAATTGTAAACGTAACAAATAGCGGAACGTACAATGTAAATCTAGTGTCCGATAATGAATTGGATGAGGTTGTGGTTATTGGTTACGGTACTCAAAGAAAGAGTGACCTTACCGGTGCTTTGGCTTCTATAAGTAGTAAGGATATTAAGAACTATGCAGTATCTAATGCATCCGAACTACTAACAGGTAAGGCAGCCGGCGTATTTGTTGCCGCCAGTTCCGGCCAGCCGGGATCGGATGCAGTGATCCGCGTGAGAGGTTTAGGGACCGTCAATGACAACAATCCATTGTATGTAGTTGATGGACAGTTCATGGATAACATCAGCAGCCTGAATCCATCTGATATTGAACGTATGGAAGTATTAAAAGATGCTTCAGCCTGCGCTATCTATGGTTCGAGAGGTTCTAATGGAGTAATCCTCATTACTACCAAGGGAGGGGTGAAAGGTGAAACGACTGTAACATTAGATGCTTATGTAGGTGTAAAAAACAGTTATAAAGCATTGAACATGATGAACAGCGACCAATACTACAACTTCATCATGAAAGCGTATGAAAATGATGCAAGCTTTCAAAACTCAATGAAGGATAAGTTTACCAATCAGTATCAGAAAGGTTATAATACCAACTGGTGGAATGAAGTAACCCGTACAGCTTTCAACCAGAACTATAATCTAAGCATCCGTAAGGGGACAGATAATTCGAGATCTTCTTTAAGTTTAGGATATGTAGACGATCAGGGTGCAATCATCACTACTGAATTCAAGAGACTTTCACTTAAAGCGAATCTTGAATATGATATTAACAAATTTATCACTGTTGGCGCCAATGTCAATCTGGCAAAGATAAGAAAACGTGACGCAGGAGCAATTCCTTCATTCGATTTCATTCAAAAAGCTGATCCTTTTACCCCTGTTATCAGCCCGTTGGTAGATCCGTCTTCTGAAAATTACGAATATAACAAATATGCGCCTACCGAGTGGTCTTACGACCCTAATCCGGTAGCCATGCTCGAACTTCCTAATAGATACAATGACATATTCAATGTATTTGGTAATGTGTTTGCCCAAATCAAATTGTATAAAGGATTGAGCTATCGGGTACAGTATAGTTTCGAAAGATACCATGATACTTTCAAAGACTTCCGTCCTGTCTATTCGTCTACTTTTTCGGAAGATAACTTAGCGAATCAGGAAAGTAAATATAATAAAGAAACTCAATTGAATAATAATAGCGCTGTTACTTCTAATTATCAAGTGGAACAACGCCTTAATTACAACACGACAATAGGCAGGCATAAACTGGATGCAATGGTTGCCATGACTTATGAGAAGAACAGTAGCGAAGGCATTAATGCATTTAAGAGAAAGGCTTTAGGTAACGATGAAATCTATCAGATACTTGATGCACAAACAGCTGGAGATAACACCTCGGGAGGTAAAGAAACATCTTCTATGTTGTCGTACCTGGGACGTATCAACTATGTATATGATGACAGATACCTTGCTACAGTCAATTTCCGTGCCGACGGTTCTTCAAGATTTGCCAAACGTAACCGTTGGGGCTATTTCCCATCAGTTTCATTAGGTTGGAGAGTGAGCAATGAAGAATTCTTCAAGAACCTGAACATTGAAAATACAATTTCCAATTTAAAACTGCGTGTAGGCTGGGGACAGAATGGTAACCAACGAATTGATAGAGACGCGCCTCTTACGTTGATTGGCACCAATAATGAGAATCAGTGGTACTTTGGAAACGGGTACTCACAAGGTTACGTCCCGACTTATGTGGGAAATGCAGATATTAAATGGGAAACCAGCCAGCAAACCAATGTCGGTTTAGATATGTCTTTCTTTAAAAACAGCCTTGATGTAAGTATGGACTTTTATGTAAAGAAAACAAGTGACATGTTGCTCAATATGCCTATTCCTTCTTTTGGCGCCTTCCCTAACAGCCCCTTCTTTAATGCGGGAGACTTGAAGAATACCGGTTTCGAAATAGTAGTCAACTACCGTAACCAGATAGGAAAAGACTTTAATTACAATGTAGGGCTGAACATGTCTACTTATAAGACAGAGGTAACCAAACTTACATCGGAATATTTGAGTGGAAATACTAGCCGTACGTATGTAGGAGGTCCTATCGGACGTTTCTGGGGATACAAACAAATAGGAATATTCCAGAATCAGGAAGAGATAGACAATTATGTGGATAAGAATGGTACCAAGATTCAACCTAATGCACAACCGGGTGATTTTAAGTTTGCCAAATTAGGAGAATCAGGCGAATTGAACGATGATGATGACCGTACTTTTATCGGTGATCCTAATCCGGACCTCATTTATGGTTTCAACTTAGGATTTAGTTATAAGAACTTTGATGTAAGCATGGCATTCCAGGGAACTATTGGAAATGACATCTGGAACGTTGCTAAAGGAAGCCTTGCTTCAGCAGGACGCCAGAATGCATTGGCGGATGCTTACACAAAAGCATGGACAAAAGACGGGGATTTGGATGCTGTATATCCACGCATAACCAACTCTGACTCTAACAACAATATGAGAGGTTCTTCTTTCTATGTGGAGAATGGTTCTTACCTGCGTTTGCAGAATATGCAAATAGGTTATACACTGCCTAGTCACATTTGCCAAAAGAGCAAACTGTTTTCAAGTTGTAGATTCTATGTGAGCGGTCAGAATATATTTACTTTAACCGGTTATTCCGGACTTGATCCGGAACTGGGTATCAATAACCCATTGGATATGGGAGTGGATACTACACGTTATCCGTCTTCACGTACATTCACTTTTGGAGTTAATTTGCAATTTTAAATCTAGCTAAAAAGACATTACATTATGAGAAAAATATTATTTATAATATGCTGGGCTCTTGCCGGAGTGGGGTTGTATAGCTGCTCTCTCGACGAACCAAGTTATGGTAAAACCACAAGCGATAATTATTATCAGAAGGAAAGCGATATTGAACAAGCCTTGACTGGAGCTTATCTTCAATTACGTACAACTTGGAATGAATATGCATTAAATCATTATTTTGTAGGTGATTGCAGTACGGATGATGCTCTAAAAGGAGGAGGAAATGACGGTGACCGTGCCGAAGTACGCGACTTGTCCGACTTTACGATCTACACAACCAATGGTGAAGTAGGACGTCGTTGGGAGATTCTGTACAGATTAATCAATCGTTGTAACGATGTGATTTATTATGCTCCTGATGCAATAGGAAACGAAGAACTATTGAAACGTTATGCAAACGAGGCAAAAGCATTGAGAGCATTCGGGTATTATTGCCTGGTCACTACATTCGGAGAAGTGCCTTTAATCACTACGCCGATGCAACCCGCTGAAATACTGCAGATACCCCGCTCCCCATTGGAGAAGGTATATGAATGTATTGTGAATGATTTAACCGATGCCTCCGCACTTCCTGCAAAAGGAGATTACTCTGAAGATGATGCTTATCGTGCAACACGTGGCTTTGCTAAAACAATGCTTGCTAAAACGTACATGTTCAAAGGTGATTTTACCTCTGCCGAAACGGTACTTCATGATATTATTGAAGTAGACAAAGACTATACATTGTTGAGTGATTACGGCATGAACTGGCGCACTGAATATGAAAACAGTTCGGAATCAGTATTTGAGATTGCCAACAAAGTATATGACAAAAACATAGCCACAGGTACCAATGTCCCTCACTTCTTCACAAGCAGACGCATCTCCGGTTATCAGGGATATGGATTTCACGTACCAACCCAAGACCTCTATGATGCCTTTGATGCAGATGACCCGCGTATTACTTATGTATTCACACAGACTGGTGATAGATATAAAGGTGATACTGAAGCGCAGGACAATGCTGAATCTCCAAGCGGTTATCATGATTACAAGATGACTGTGCCAGCAGTAGAAAAAACTGGTTTCGACGTCTGGATGATTAGTTACAACATTCGCTTGATCCGTTATTCCGATGTTCTCTTGATGTATGCCGAAGTATTAAACGAAAATGGAAAACCAGGGCTTGCACTTCCTTACCTGAATGATGTAAGAGAAAGAGCCCGCAAAACTAATCCGATAGATCCGAGAAGAGATCAACAGGCGTATATTCCTGCTACAACAACTAATACACTGCCCGACATAACAGAAACCGATCAGAAGCGTCTGAAAGAAATCATCTGGAAGGAACGTCGTTGTGAATTGGCAATGGAAGGATGGAGACGGGATGACCTGATGAGACAAAAACGTTTCGGAACCGTTATGCGTGCTTATGCAACCAAATATAATACATCGAAAGGTGCCAATTTTAGGGACGACAGAGATTATCTGTTTCCGATACCGCAAGGTGAAAGGGATAAGAGCAACAATATTCTTTCCCAAAATCCGGGTTTTTAATATGAATAAAATGAGGGGGCGGATTATAAAATCCGCCCTTTTTTAACAACCAACTGACCATGAAAAAGACATTATTATTTCTCATGAATGAATACTGAATCTAGCAAACGCCTATTGATTATTGATTGGTTGTTGACGGTGAAATCATACACCCTTGTTACCGATGAAAATATGCGCGGAATAAAATAAATTCCTTATATTTGCTATTATCCTAACCGTATAAATAACATTCATTTACATGAGAAACATCTTATACGCACAATTATTTTTTATTCTGATTATTGCATTTGTCACTTCCACAAAGTCTTATGCTTTTAATGTGGCAAAACACATATCAAATGTTAACGGGCTGACGAATAATTCAGTAAACTGTATTTTGGAAGATGCAGAACATACGATCTGGATTGGGACATGGGATGGACTGAATGCATATAATGGAAGAGAAATTACGACATTCAGATATAGCAAAAACAATCCGAATTCTATAAGTAATAACGTTATCCGCCAGATTATCGAATGTAAGGGCAGTTTATGGATAGCAACAGATAATGGAATCAATCGGTTAGATAAACGAACCCGTCAGATAACAAGGTATTATTTAAGAACAGATAATAAAGTACCCAATCAGGAAAAGTCTTTTATTTT